>R23__coassemble_647_pt1 | contig 21493 bp, 17 predicted proteins | sample R23__metabat2_high_PE_030 | metagenome-assembled genome bin R23 | reverse complement strand
CGCAAAGGAGGCATGGGCATGTACTACCACATTGACATGAACGGTGGACCCTGGAATGACCGGTGGATAAATACTACGACTGCCGCAAAGATTCGCGAGCAACTGAATCTGGCATACCAGACGGGCATCGACCGTATCTGGATTATCAATGTAGGCGACCTCAAACCAAAGGAAATGCCTATCGACTTCATTATGCATTACGCCTGGAATCCTGACGATTATCCTGCCGACAAGATAGACCAGTACATGGTAGATTGGGCACGAAGCATCTTTGGCGGCGAATATGCAAGAGAAATTGCTGACATCGTTACGGAGTATTCAAAGATAAATCTGGAGCGGAAGCCAGAGGTACAGCGTGTGGGTATCTACAGCGTTGAGACTGGTGAGGCACAGCGTATGTTCAACCGCTGGGATGAACTGGAGAAACGCACCCTTTCACTCAGCAAGAAGATGCCAGCGGAAATGCAGGATGCCTTCTATCAATTGGTAGAATACCCCGCAGTAGCAAGTGCTGGAGTGGCGAAGATATATCTGGCGGCAACTTTGGGTGATTCGATTACAATGCAGACGCTTTTTGAGCGTGACAAGCAGATGACCGACAAATATAACAAGGTCATTGCTGGAGGCAAGTGGGATGGCATGATGCTTGACAAGCACATTGGCTACCGCATGTGGTCGATGCCAAACGAGAACACCCTGCCTCAGGTGGCCCAGCCATCGGGCAAAACTGGCATAACCGCCAGCGAGACAGCCATCATGGCACATGACTACACACGCCGAACAGCCACAGATGATGCCCGTTGGGTGTTTCTGCCAGGACTGGGACGTGGCAAGGGCAATATGGGCATTGAACCCGTTACGGCAAAAAGCCGTCCTCTGGGTGATGGCGCCACATTGGAATATGACATCAACTTCTCACAATCAGGCAAACAGAAGCTGGCACTGGGAATCTTGCCCACCAACGATGTCAACCCTGCACGCGGACTCCGTCTCGGTGTTCGTGTCGATGATGGCGAGATGCAGACCATTGATGCGCGACAAGGTTATGTGGACACTTTCAACGAATATACAAAAGAGAATATTGCACGTTCGAAGGTGCTGAAACCACTTCCTCGACCTGCAAACGACATCTATCTGTCTGGTACCCGTCAACGTATGCGCAGCGAGGTGTTTGACAACCTTCGATGGCTCAGCATCGACCTCGACATACCTACAGCAGGCAATCATACCGTTAAAGTTGTTATGATAGACCCGGAAATCGTAGTTGAAAAATTAGTCATTAATCCTGATAATGAACATCCATCCTATCACGGCAAAGAATAAACAATTATGAAGAAACTGTTTATCACATTACAATTCGCTCTTGCACTAACTTGCGCTTATGCACAAAAAGTATATACCCTCCAAGATTGGAACATAAAGGATTATGAACCAGGCAAGGAGTTACGTCTGAATGTCAGCGAATACAAGATTGACGACAAGAATCCACTCTTCTATCAAGATATGCAGAAAGAGTGGCGATTGAAGGCGGAGGTGAAATGCGGAACTTTGGGCACGGAACAGGTCTTTGTCTGCAAAGAGGGGAAAGGCAGTTTTCTGATAGGCAAGAATTCGCTAACAGGCGACATTTCCCTCGGTTTTGACAATACGGCTCAACGTTTCTTCGTGGAAGTTATTGACAAGAATGAGCAAGGCCATCGTCTCTGGGCTGGTAGTAAGGTGGTCAAGGACCGCTGGTACACACTGGAAGCTAAGGCAACATACGATACGAAGAAAAAGCTATCGCTACTTTCGCTGAACGTTGACGGACAAACAGAAACACTCACTTATCCTGGGAAGGCATTGCGGCATAATGCCTCAAATTGGGTTGTGGGCCACGGATTCCCTGGTGGTTTCCCCAATGCGCTACAGGTACGCGAAGGCGCTATCCGCAACCTTGAAATCTCAGGTTCTCCACTTGAACGTGTGGAGGGACAGAATCCCCTGTTTACAGACAGATTCACCGCCGATCCTGCTTTTACCATAGTAGGCAACACGGTCTATGCCTACGTAGGTGAAGATGCCACAGGAGTTGGAGGATGGTTCTATATGCCTCGCTGGTTCTGCTATTCAAGCACAGACATGATTCACTGGAAGTCACACGGTCCCGTCCTCTCTGCTGCTGATTTCCCCTATGCCCAGCCTGGTGGCTCGTGGGCAGGTCAGGTGGTAGAGGTAAACGGCAAGTTCTATTACTATGTAACACTTGACCGCAAGGATAATCGTCAGCACACAATTGACGTAGCAGTCAGCGATTTGCCAACAGGCCCTTTCAAACCGGCACGTGCGGATGGCACACCTCTTATCACCGATGATATGACGCCCGACTCACATCGTGGCAATGCAGATATTGACCCGACTGTTCTTATTGATGATGACGGAACTCCTTGGATGGCCTGGGGCAATGGTGACTGCTACATGGTTCGCCTGAAAAAGAACATGATTGAACTAGATGGAGAAATCAAGAAGGTTCCATTGCGCAACTATTCCGAAGGACCTTGGCTATTCAAACGTGGCAATCTTTATTATAATGTATATGCAAGTGATGCACCAGGCGTACAGACAGAGCAGATGGCATATTCGTATGCCACAAGCATCGAAGGTCCTTGGACATACGGCGGGTTTGTAAGTACATCGGCCAATTATGGATTCACCATTCATCCTTCTGTCATTCAGTTCAAGAACCAGTGGTACTACATCTATCATGACGGTTCATACATGCAGAACGGGGAACCTGGTGGACAATGTCGTCGAAGTGTTTGTGCGGAATATCTTTATTTCGATAAGGATGGAAAGATTAAGTTCGTTCCTCTTACCCAAGAGGGCTTAAGTGAAAAGAAAGCAAGATGAAGAAACTGTTATTCACAATCTCTATCGCTGTTATAGCGTCTTTGAACATTCTGGCTCAGGGCTATCGCAACCCTGTGCTTCCTGGCTTTCATGCCGACCCAAGTGTGTGTACAAACGGAAAGGACTTCTACCTTGTCAACAGCACATTCCAGTATTTTCCAGGAGTACCTGTGTTTCACAGCAAAGACCTGATACATTGGGAACAGGTAGGTAATTGCCTCTCGCGCAAGTCGCAGCTTGACCTCTCGGGGCTTTACACACAAAACCAGCCGGAACTGGGTTGGACTAATGCAGGCATCTATGCTCCAACCATCCGCTATCATGAGGGGCGCTATTACATGGTGACCACCATTTTCCCATCACGTCGCCATTTCTACGTCTGGACAGACGACCCATCTAAAGAATGGTCCGACCCCATATTCATAGACTTTGCCATTGGTAGTTGTGACCCTACCCTTTTCTGGGACGAGGGGAAGTGCTATTTCTTATGGAAAGCAGCAGCAGACGAAACACGCCCAGGAATCAAGCCGGGTGAAATCAACATCTGCGAGATTGACATTCATACGGGTCAGCGTATAGGCGATGTCCATCACTTGGGAACGGGGCTCGGCGGACGCTATCCTGAAGGGCCACACATATACAAGAAAGACGGCTATTATTACATGATGCTTGCCGAAGGGGGTACGGAACATGGCCACCACGTCAACATCTTGCGAAGCCGTTCTCTGTTCGGGCCCTACGAACCGAACCCTGCCAACCCCATCCTGACGCATTTCAGTATGAAGATGCAGAACAGCAATATTCAAGGACTCGGACATGCAGACCTCATACAAGCGCCCGACTCCTCATGGTGGATGATATGTCTGGGTTATCGCACCAGCGGTTACCTCCTGCATGTGATGGGACGCGAGACAATGCTTGCTCCTGTACGTTGGAACAAGAATGAATGGCCAGTGGTCAATGGCAACGGCACTATCGCCATCGACATGAAATGCAACACCTTGCCTGAAGTCCCAATGCCCCTTGACCCTGTTCGTGAAGAGTTCAAATATGTCAAGCGCGATGTGCCTGCCGACAGCTACAGCAGCATCGGATTGCCTTGGGGATGGATGAGCATCGGCAATCCCGATTATTCCCGCTACTCACTCACCGAGCGCGAAGGTTGGTTACGTCTGCATACCACTTCTACGCCTCTCGATGCAGCTACTTCGCCCACTTTCGTGGCAAGACGTCAGACTGAGTTACGTTTCAGCGCCACTGCACTCATCGACGCATCCCATCTGGCAGAAGGCTCTCAGGCAGGAATCACGGCCTATGCAGCCCCCCTGAATCATTATGATGTGATAATAGAACGAAAGGACGGAAAGCTTTTGGCTAAGTCAAATATCCGTGTGGGAGCACTCAGCCATGACGGTCAACCCGTTGAACTGAAAGACTCCCAGGCTTACATACGCATCAGTTCCGACAAGGACTATTACTATATGAAAATTTCTGCCGATGGCAAATCGTTCGCTACACTCGCCAAGATGGACTTCCGCTATCTTTCAACCGAGGTGATAGGCGGGTTCACAGGCGTGATGCTTGGCTTGTTTGCCCAGGGTGAAGCCGGATCTGCAGATTTTGATTGGTTTGAATATACAACAGAATAAATCAAGGAGCGTCATGTAGATAAGGGGATAATCGCCATGTACATGATGCTCTGTAGAATGTTTTTACGAGTTCCACGATTCCGCGTAACATTTGATTTGTGTGCCGTCCAAAAAAGAAAGAGAAAGGGGCAGATAAGTTTGAATATGGTGCAGTTTAGTTTAGTTTATCCCCATATTAAATATCCATAACCTAAACTAAACCTTTTATCTTCCGACGTTGAAATCTATCCATTAAATACGTTTCTCAAAATAGGTAAGAAATGACAATGAGCATCACTGAAGGACACATCAGAATCATTCCTTGCTCGCTTCACAGCGATTGCAAGAATGTGCAAAAATCTGCGTTAAAAAGTGTAAACGTGCAAAGAACTGGAAAATCGATTTTGCAGATGTTTGCATTTTCTTTTTTTGAAGGCAGTCATATTTGCAGATTTTTGCCTATTTTGCGTCCCCCTACCGTCCCTCGGAGTCACTTTAGTTACCCTAAAACAAAGGCATTTACGTTGATTATCAGCCACTTATATTTGCAGATAGTAACTTCTGCGTCGGAAAGTAGATTCTGCGTGGGAAAATAGAAAATCTTTCATTACAGACCTTAATACAAGGGAATCCAGCTGGTGATACTGTATTTGTCTTCTCCTGTCAGGCGTGATTCACTAACGATCTTGACGTTTTCTCTTATCGACTCAGGGTAGCGCCATCCGACGATTTCGCGTATATAGAAATTAATCGTTGCAAGAGAATAGATGGCGAAATCTGCCTGTTTGGAGTAGGCAATGAGGAAAGTGCGGTAGTAGGGCGAATTGTTCTCTGTAAAGGTCTTGACTTCGTCATAGTTTACATAACCTTCATACATTCCTGCAGCATCAAGATTCCACAGGAATTCCTCTGGGTATTCGACGATTTCGACATAACCGCTTCTTTTGTTTTTCATCCAGCGATAATCCGTCAGGTTGCGCTTGGCATGAGGTGGAATGGCAATCATTCTTTGCGTGGAAAGCGAATCTGAGCATTTGCTGGGGTCGTAGTAACAATATTTGCTGCCGTCGCTGTCCGTTCTGAAACAACGGTTTCGGTCAATGTAAATGGTGTCGGAGGTTTTGTTTTTGATTTGCACGAAGTACACGCGGTCCTCCTTGTCGTTATAGATGGGATTGTCCACCCATTTCTTCAGGAAGTTTATTTCGACGTCGTCGTTCGACATCAACGAATTGGTCTTGACACCGAAGATGGCGGTAAAGTCTTTCGATTTTCTTCTGTAAAGTGTCTGCCCCAGCGTGACTCGGAAATGACAGCGGTTGTACCTATCTATTACTTTCTGGTTCTTTTGGTCAGGGCCTACATAAACCATCTGCTGCGCCATCGTAGTCGTGGTACATAACAGACAGAACAGGATTAACATTTTCGTTCTCATTTTCATACCGCTTGATTAGGTTTATTCTTGTTTTGTTGGCAAAAATACTACATAAATATGAAATGACAAAAGGGAAAGCCCTATTCGTAGAGGGGGAATTCCCTAAAATACAGAATCAGTTACTTCCATTGCATCATCAAGAGAAATCTGTATGCACCAAACATTCATGGTACTTTTGTGGTAGTTTTTTCTATACCTTTTTGTCGATTATTTGAATAATTATGTGTATCTTTGCAAAATAATACACAAAAATTAAAAATCGACGACAACTATTCTTATGATAAAACTGAACTGGACTAGATTAACATTATTATTTGTATTGTTACAACTGGCTTTCTCGACAACCTATGCGCAGGACGACGAGGGCTACGACAACCGACGTCACACCATCACGGGCCATCTGCTGGATGCCGACATGAAAGAGCCGATGGTGCAGGCTACGGTACAGCTGTTTAACGCTACCGACAGCGCCTTCGTGGGTGGTTCGCTGAGCAACACAAGGGGTAATTTCAGCGTTCAAGCACCCTCGTCGGGCACCTATAAACTGAAGATTTCGTCGGTGGGTTTCCAGACGTGGGAACGCGAGGTGACACTACGACGCAACGAGAATCTGGACATGGGAAACATCATGATTGAGTCAGCGAGCGTGATGCTGCAGGAGGCCGTAGTGACGGGACGTGCAGCACAGGTCATCGTAAAGAAAGACACCATACTCTATAACCCTGAGGCCTATCGCACACCAGAAGGTTCACCCATCGAAGAGCTTATCAAGCGCATACCAGGTGCCGAGGTTGACGAGGACGGCAACATCACCATCAACGGCAAGCCGGTGAAGAAAATTTTGCTGGACGGCAAGGAATTCATGCTGGGCGACGTGGAATCGGCGCTGAAGAACATTCCCGTAAGCATCATCCAGAACCTGAAGTTCTACGACCAACAGTCAGACCAGGCTCGCATCACAGGTATCGAGGATGGCGAGAAGGAGACAGTGCTGGACTTCACCATCAAGAAAGGCATGAACCGCGGTTTCATGACCAATCTGGACCTTGCAGGCGGTACGGAGCACCGCTATGCCTCGCGCGGTATGGGTAGTAGCTTTACGGACGTGATGCGCTTCGTGTTGCTGGGCAACTTCAACAACAAGGAGGAGAACGCTGCCTGGTGGAACCGTCGCGGTCTGAATGCCCGCAAGATGCTGGGTGCTAACATGAACTACGACGACGGCAACAAGCTGAAGATAGACCTAAGCCTGCGCTGGAACCACCGTGACGGCGACTTGCAGACAGAGAACGCTACGGAGAACTTCTACAGCGAGACGACGCACACGTTCTCGAACAACTATACGAAGAACATGACGAGTAGCAACAACTGGCGTGCCAACCTGCGCTTCGAGTGGAAGCCCGACTCGCTGACGAACATCCTATTGCGCGCCAATGGTACAACGGGAACGGACGACGGTACGACGGTGTCTCGTGCGGCCACTTATAACGACGATCCCTACAAGCATGCTGAACAGCCGCTGGAGGCCTTCATACCGCAAATCACCGTCAACAGCAACCTCAACAGCAGTCTGTCGTACAGCAGCAACCAGAACTTCTGGAGCATGCTGCAACTATATCGCCGACTGAACCCCAGAGGAAGGAACATCGTGCTACGCGGAGAGCTGAGCGGAAGCAAGGGCGAGAGCCAGAACGCATCGAACAACGAGGTGCGCCTGTTCCAGGTGAAAGACCGCTTTGGCAAAGACTCTACTTACTATACGGCACGCTACAACACCACCCCGTCGAGAAGTAGCGGTTACGTGCTGGCCGCAACCTATAGCGAACCGCTATGGAAGGGTGCCCACCTGCAATTCGGCTATGAGTTGCGCTACAATCAGAACACCAGCGACCGCCAGACCTACGACTTCAGCAAGATGTCCCAAGACCCGTTTGCTGGCGTAGATCCCGACTACCGCGAATGGGACCCTTGGCTGGCCAGTGTCTATGCCACGATGGACAATTATTTGGACAAGAACCTCAGTCGCTATTCGGAGTACAAGAATTACACGCACAACATCCGTCTCACCCTGCGCCACAACCACAAGAAGTACGACTATAACGTAGGCTTCCTAGTACAGCCTCAACGCTCGAACTTCATACAGGACTATCGTGGCATCTACGTCGATACCGTACGCACCGTTACGAATCTGACGCCAACTTTCGACTTCCACTATAAGTTCCACGACCAGAGCAACCTGTGGATACACTATCGTGGTGACACGCGCCAGCCGGACATGACGCAGTTGCTGGACATCACTGACGACTCGAACCCGCTATACATCACACAGGGTAACCCGGGGCTGAAACCCCAGTTCACCAACTCGCTGAACATGTACTACAATAACTACATCGTGCGTTACAAGCGTAGCATCGTGGCCTACTTCAATTACCGCCACATACAAAACAGCATCTCCAACATGGTGCGTTACGACCCCGTGACGGGCGGTAGCACCTCGCGACCGGAGAACATCAACGGCAACTGGAACATCAACGGCGGTTTTTCGTTTAACACCGCTCTGGACTCTACCGCCCACTGGAACGTAGGTACCGATACGCGTCTACGCTACAATAACTTCGTGAGCTACGTAGCCCAGCAGAAAGCCGATGCGGAGAAGAACACCACGCGCACCACCAACCTGAACCAGCGACTGACAGCGGGCTACCGTAATGACTGGCTGGAAATATCGATTGACGGACAGGTGAACTACCAGCACTCGCGCAACGAGTTGCAACCCAACGCTAATCTCGACACCTGGCAGTTCAACTACGGTGGCCAGTTCCTGATACGTTTGCCGTACGACTTCGAAATAAGCAGCAACCTGCACGAGCGTAGTCGCCGAGGCTATAGCGACCAGTCGATGAACACCAACGAGCTGATATGGAACGGCCAGATATCGAAGTCGTTCCTGAAGGGCAAACCGCTGACCGTAGCACTGAACTTTTACGACCTGCTGGGTCAGCAGTCGAACTACGAGCGCTGGGTGAACGCCACCAGTCGTAGCGATACGCGCTATAACAGCATCAACAGCTACGCCATGCTGCACATCCGCTATCGTCTGAACATGTTTGGCGGAAAAATTGACACCGAAGGCCGCTACGAAAAGAAATGGGGCAGTCGCGACCAGCAACGCAGATAAAGAGCAACATGATGTCTGCGAAAAAAACTATAAAAAAATAGACATTTTCTTGCGATAATAAAAAAAATATTTGTACTTTGTGGCGTAAACATAGACACATTTACCTATTGACCTAAACTAATAAGAGAAAATGATGCCCAAAGCTACAAAAATAGCATATGTGATACTTCTGCTTCTGACAACAGGTTTAACCTATGTTAGGGCAGAAGAAGCATTGCCACCAAAACTGCAGAGGCTTACCGAGGAAGCCTACCGCCATTATAGTTCCCGTGAAACGGAAGAGTATTTCGAAACAGTAAAGGAAGTGCTAGCCGCCACAGAGTTCTCACAGTACCAAGAGACTTATTACCGTGCACGAAGCTACGAGGCTATCTATATGTTCGAATATGTAGACCGCAAGAAGGGTGTAGAACTGGCACACAGCATCTACCACCACGCAAAGGAGAACAAAAGTAACGTAGGTATGTACTTTGCCACCTTTGCCCTGGGCACCATCCGCGAGCAGTCGGGCAACATGGGACTGGCTGAGAAGAGTTTCCTTCAAGCCCTGAAGTTGAAAGAGAAATACTTGCCCAAAGAAAGTGCGGCTCCCTGCTACTTGGGACTGTGTGAGACAGCCCTCCACAGGAAGGACTACGAAGATGTAAAGGAATTCGCCCGCAAAGCCCTCGAAGAGCCTGGCATCATCCCCATGAACCAGATTACGGCTTGGAGCTATAAATGCCTGGCACGCTTTAATCAGGGCGACAGCCTGGGCTTTGAGGAGGCTTATAAAGTGCGAGCTCAGCTGATTGCCGAACATGGTGGTCAGGGTGGACTCTTCGGCGAGCTCATCAACGTCTATCAGGCCAAGAACCGCAAGCAGTGGCAACTGGCACTGAAACGGGCTGATAAACTGATACACCAACACAACAAATGTGCCCAGAAAGCTGCTATCTATGAGCAGATGGGCGACTACAAACAGGCGCTCTACTGGCAGAAGCGTACCCGTGCGGTGATAGACTCCATCCAGTCGTCAGAGGCTCGTTCGCAGATGAATGAGTTTGACACCGAGCTCTCCATCACCTATGCGGAAAACGAGACGAAGGAGCAGGAGTTGGCCAAGGAGCAGACAATGCTTTGGGCTGGAGGTACGATAGCGGTTCTCATCATTGTCTTCCTCGTCTTCTACGGTTATCGCAACAACAGACATGCGAAACACATGAAGAGCGTCAACAGCAAACTGCAACAGGCCTACGACCAGTTGGAAGAGACCACCAAGGCCAAGGAGCGCATAGAAAGTGAACTGCGCATTGCCCGCGAGATACAGCGACGCATGTTGCCACACGTCTTCCCACGTCGCAGGTCAGCGGAAAGGGCGTTCCTGCAGCTCTCTTCATGGCTGAAGTGACGCGTATGTTCCGTACACTAGTGGATGGCCATCTGTCACCTAACACCATTGCTAAACGCCTTAATCATGCGCTGGCAGAGGACAACGAACAAGGCATGTTCGTTACCATGTTCATCGGCCTCATCAATCTCAAGTCTGGCCATATGGCTTTCTGTAATGCTGGACATAACCCACCCTTACTCGATGGAGAATACATGAAGATGGAGGCTAACGCGCCCATCGGCTTGTGGCCTGAACTCGACTTTGAAGGCGAGGAAATCAGCGACATGCACGGCAAGACACTCTTTGTCTATACCGACGGTATCAACGAGGCTGAAAACAGTAACAAGGAGCAGTTTGGCGACGCGCGACTCCAAGCCCTATTAAGAAAAGACCTAGGCGATGCACGTCAAACTTCAGAAACAATACATAAGGCCGTCGAGGACTTTGTTGGCGATGCCGAGCCCAGCGACGACCTTACGAAAATGTGTATTAAGATGAGGTAAAGCTTATGCCTCTGCCTCAGGAACGACATTCTCGTCCTTCTTGAGAGTCTTGCGGATGGCACGCTTGCGAGGTTTCTTCTCCTCAGTTCCTGGCGTAACAATCTTCACACCAGCAAGTTCGGGGTCAATCAGAATACGACCGCAATACTCGCAGACGATAATCTTCTTGTGCATCTTGATGTCGAGCTGGCGCTGGGGCGGAATCTTATTGAAGCAACCACCGCAGGCGTCACGCTGGACGTAAACGATGCCCAGACCATTGCGGGCATTCTTACGAATGCGCTTGAACGAAGTGAGCAGACGGGGCTCAATCTTGATTTCCAGCTCTTTGACCTTCAGCTTCAGCTTCTCTTCCTCAGCACGGGTCTCTTCCATAATCTCGTCGAGCTCGGCTTTCTTCATGTCGAGAGCCTGATGACGGTCATCGATGACTGCCTGAGTCTGCTCCAACTCAGCCTTCTTCTCTTCAATCTTGAAGTTAGCTTCCTTGATTTTCTTGTTGCAGAGCTCGATTTCCAGCGACTGGAACTCAATCTCCTTAGACAGAGTGTCGTACTCGCGGTTGTTCTTCACATCGTTCAGCTGGCTCTTGTAGCGCTCAACGCTGGACTTGGCGGTCTCAATCTCGCCCTTCTTCTGTGATACGGCACGCTGATACTCTTCGATGTCGTTCTGGATTTTCTCGATGCGGGTGGTAAGACCAGCAATCTCGTCTTCCAGGTCTTCTACTTCCAGAGGCAGCTCACCTCTGAGGGCACGCTTCTCATCAATCTCAGAGAGCGTGGTCTGCAGCTGATAGAGGGTCTTCAGACGCTCTTCTACTGACAGGTCTGTGGGATCTTTCTTTGCCATTGTTTCTTATTTTTTCGTTATTACGATATTTCGTTATTACGTTATTGCGACTAGATATACAGGATAGGGTTAGTGCATGTTTCTGCTATCTCTGTGCGGACACCAGGACACTCCTTATTAATGATATCACGGAAGATTTCGCTGGTGAACTGCTCACTCTGGTAATGGCCGATGACGCAAATCTGCAGGCGCTGTTCATAGCCGAAATACTGATGATAGTGCATCTCACCCGTGATGAAGGCATCAGCACCAAGACTGATGGCATCAGGCAACAGGAAGTCGCCAGCACCACCGCAAAGAGCCACCTTACGGATGGGACGGCGCAACAGTTCGTTACACAGTGCGCACTCCACACCGAACTGTCTTTTCACCATTAGGATAAAGTCATCTGCAGCCATCGGCTGTGGCAAGAGACCAACAACACCACTGCCCGCCTCGAGACCGTCCACCTGTTTCTGGGCGAAGAACTGACAGTCCTGCAAGCCCAGTCGCTCGGCAATCTTCCAGTTGACACCACCCTGGGCATTGTCCATGTTGGTGTGCATAGAGACGATGACGATATCGTTCTTCAGTGCCTTGATAACGCAGCGCTGAACATAGTCAGCATCGGTAATCTGCTTCAGTCCGCGAAACAGCAACGGATGGTGGCTAACAATGAGATTACAGCCCTTACTGATGGCTTCGTCGACGATTTGTTCGTTGACGTCCAGACACAATAATGCCCCTGAAACATCCGCCTCTGTCAGTCCCAATTGCAGGCCAGCATTATCCCAACTTTCCTGCAAGGGCAGAGGCGCGAACTGTTCAAGGGCGCTGAGCACTTGTCGTATTTTCACGCTTCTATCTATGTTTTGAAAGTGCAAAGGTACAAAAAAAAAGGCGAACTACAAGAATCCGCCTTTTATTTTTTTGTTTTTTTAATTTTTCATCTTTCTCTTATGTGAACCACTTCTCGTTATCCTTCTCGTGGCAGTAGCTAGTGCCGTCGAAACAGTGGGTACATACTTGATCCTTGGGCAAACCGATAGAGTCAATCAGGTCTTCGAGTGTAGCAAACTTCAGGGAGGTCAATCCCAGTCGACGGGCAATCTCCTTGACCATACGCTCATATTCCGGCGTACCTGTCTTGGCATACTCCGTGAGGTTTTTCTTATCGTCGCCTTCAAAGTCGCGAATAATACGACGGCTGATGAGTTCCAAATCACTCTTTGACGACGTGAAACCGATGTATGGACAGCCATAGACCAATGGAGGACAAGAGATGCGGACATGAACCTCCTTGGCACCATTATCGAAGAAGGTGCGCACATTGTCGCGGAGCTGTGTACCACGCACAATGGAGTCGTCACAGAAGACGATGCGCTGGTCTTTCAGAATGGCGGGGTTGGGAATGAGCTTCATCTTAGCCACGAGGTCGCGACGCACCTGATTGCCAGGAGTGAACGAACGGGGCCACGTAGGCGTATATTTCAGTACGGCACGCTTGTAAGGAATCTTTTTACCTTCAGAGTAACCTAACGCCATACCTACACCCGAATCGGGAATACCACAGACGATGTCGGCCTCGACGGAGTCTTTCTCACCCAACAGACGACCGTTCTTCTCACGCACATATTCAGTATTGATGCCCTGATAGTCACTGGCGGGGAAACCATAGTAAACCCACAGGAAAGAACATATCTGACAGCGTGTGAAGGGTTTCTGCAGCACCTCGACACCATCAGCCTTCAGCTTCACAATCTCACCTGGCCCCAGATCGCGCACCACCTTATAATCAAGGTTTGGGAAACTGGTGGTCTCGCTGGTAACAGCGAAGGACTGGATAAACTCGTCCGTGCCAATGGGCGACAGGCGGTGTATCTCCTTCTTACCAATAACGATAGGCGTACGTCCAAGGAAGTCGCGAGCAGCAATGATACCGTCTTCCGTAAGAATCAGCATTGAGCAAGAGCCCTCAATCTTCTGATACACCTTGTTAATACCTTCCACAAAGGAGTTTCCCATATTGATGAGCAGAGCGACAAGTTCTGTCTGATTGATGTTGTTTGCAGACATCTCGCTGAAGTGCATACGCTGTTTCAGCAGCTCTTCAGCTATCTCGCGCAGATTGTTGATTTTGGCAACAGTGACCACTGCATAGCGTCCTAAGTGGGAGTTGACTATGATGGGTTGTGGATCAGTATCGCTGATAACACCTACACCCTGATGACCTTTGAAAGAGTCGAGTTCGTCTTCGAAACGTGAACGGAAGTACTGGCGTTCCAACGAGTGGATGCTGCGGTGAAAGCCGCTTTCCTCATCGAAAGTCACCAGTCCAGCGCGTTTTGTACCTAAGTGCGAGTTGTAGTCAGTCCCGTAAAACAAGTCGTTTACGCAGTCCTTTGTAGAAATTGTGCCAAAGAAGCCACCCATAATGTTTTTACCTTTTGTGTGTCAATAATACCTTTATGGGCTGCAAAATTACAAAAAAATCGGCAACTGTCATAAGAGTTAACGGATTTTTTTTGAAAAAAACTGCATTTTTATCTTAAAAGCACGTTGCAGGGCATGGCGATAGAAGGGCCAAAGCGACTGAAATGTAGTAGCACCGTTAGCCACCAGATATTCGCGCAGGGAGTCGTGCTCTTGGCGGTCTCTCTGATAGCTACTCACAGCTCTGCGAACAGCAAAATAGCCTTTCCACGCAATGAATGCCACCACAACAACAACTAAAAAGGTCATCATAGCTGGATATAATTATCGTTCAACGGATTCATGACAGTCAACACAAGGCGGCCCTGCTGAACTGCCTCTATCAGCAGGCGAGCGACCGTCTGTTGTTCCTCACTATCGAGAGATACAAAGGGGGCGTCAATCACTAACAATTGTTTGCCAGACTCTACGGCACGACGCACCAACTCCACATAGTCGGTAGGCACCTTAGTGTAGCCCTCAGGAACTGTGAGTCGCTGGGGCACATAGGCCATGAAACGACGGAAGTAAGGTGCAGACTCTGGTGTTAGCAGTTCACCATCGATACAAATATGACCCCTATCAATAGGTATCAACCCCACAATAGCTCTCAGCAGAGTGGTCTTTCCCCTACCCTGCAAACCCACCATTTGTCCGTCAGCAATGGTGGCAGACAGTCCGGTGAAGAGTCCTTCGATAGTTACATTATGCAGTTCCAACATCATAATCAGGTGCAAAATTATAAAAAAACAACGAATAACACGAATAATACGAATAATTTTTATACTTTTGCAGCATGAAAACAATGAAACGACGCATGTTGGCAGAATGGGAGCACCAAAGCATGGTGCAACTGACTTGGCCACACAAGGATACCGACTGGGCACCCATCCTCGATGAAATCACTGCTGTATATGAAGAGATGGCGCGCGAAATCAGTAAGCACGAGCCATTATTGATAGTTGACGATATCCCCCATAATGACACATGGGCAAGAGACCACGGGTTTATTACGGTGGAAGAACAAGATGATTCTCTCACCTCTCACCACTCACCACTCACCTCTAAACTCCTTTTGGACTTCTGTTTCAACGGTTGGGGTGAGAAGTTCGAGGCTAAACTCGACAACGAGATTAACCGCCACCTCTACGACCAGGGATTAGTTAAGGGTGAGTACGAAAGTCACTTGGACTTTGTGCTGGAAGGTGGGTCAATAGAGAGCGATGGCAAAGGTACCATTTTTACTACAGAGTGCTGCCTAATGGCTCCCTATCGCAATCAGCCGCTGACCAAGCAGGAGATTGAGGAGCGTCTGAAGGAGTGGCTGGGTGCTGAGCGCATTGTCTGGCTACAACACGGCTCGTTGCTTGGTGACGATACTGACGGGCACATCGATACGCTGGCTAGAATCTGCCCCAACGACACCTTATTATATACGGGAGGCGACGAAGAACATCCTGACCTGGCAGAAATGGAGAGAGAGCTCCAGGAACTGCGGACGCTTGATGGAAAAGCCTACCGTCTTCTGAAGCTCCCTCTGCCCCGTCCTATTTTCGATGATGGCGACCGTCTGCCGGCGACCTACGCCAACTACCTCGTAGTAAACGGTGCCGTGCTGGTGCCTACATACAATCAGCCCGATCTGGACGAAGAGGCCATGCGTATTATCGGGCAGGCATTCCCAGACCGGGAGATTGTTGGCATTGACTGCCGCGCTGTCATCAAGCAGCACGGTTCATTGCACTGTTGTACGATGCAGTATTATTGAAGCGTCTTCTTGGCGCCAAGCCACACGAGGAAGGATGAAGACGTGAACTGTGCCTGAAGCTTGTTATCCATATACAGCGCCTTGGGGAATAGGTAGATGATGTTCTTATGAACGTAGGTGTCACCATCCTTCATCATATACTGCGCATAAGTGCCAGCAGCCTCTTCATAGTTATAGAATTGAACTTCCACCTTATGCGTTTCGCCTTGATAAATTATTGGGAATGTGAGTGTTTGCGGATAGGCATACATCATCAAAGGTGAATGATAGTAATAGCCGTACACCAGTTGCACATGAATCTTGACGTTGCCAGCATTACTGACAGCTTCTTTCAGTTCCTTCTGACTATCAGGCAAGTGCTTTACTATCAGAGCTGCAGGCACATCATGCAAGTCTATCGTGCTGTCGTTGTTGAGCATCCATGTAGCATCCATCTCGTCTTTCTTGACTTCTTCATCATCCTTCGCCGGCTCAGTCGACATCGTATACAGTTTACCTTCGTAGGAACCAAAAGAGGCTTTGATTTCTGTCTGGACTTCCTTCACCCAATCTTCCCATTTCTTGTCCCAATCATCATCGTCGCCAGTCTTTACACAAGAAGAAAGGCTCACGGTCATCAACAGGACCGATACGATACCAAATACTTTCATTTGTTTCATTTTTGTGCGTTTTTAAAATTTTTTGCATGCAAAAGTAGTAATAAATATGGAAGCAGCAAAAAAAACAACCAGAAATAACACGATATTTTCTCACTTTTAATTTTATTTTGTACCTTTGCAGCGTTTTAACGAAAAAACAAGACCCATGAAGATAGGAATCATACAACAGCACAACGTGGCGGACGTGGAAACCAACATGTCCCATTTGGCTACAAAGATTCGTCAACTGGCACAAGAGGGCGCGGAGCTCATCGTCATGCAGGAACTGCACAACTCGCTGTATTTCTGCAAGGAGGAGGATGTGAACCTTTTCGACCTGGCCGAAAGCATTCCCGGTCCGTCAACACAGTTCTTTAGCAATCTGGCTAAGGAGTTGCAGGTTGTTATCGTGACCTCACTGTTTGAGCGTCGTGCCACAGGACTGTACCACAACACAGCCGTAGTGCTAGAGAAGGACGGTACCATAGCAGGGAAATACCGCAAGATGCACATCCCCGACGACCCAGACTATTACGAGAAGTTCTACTTTACGCCTGGAGACCTGGGATTCAAGCCCATCCAAACCTCTGTAGGTAAATTGGGCGTACTGGTATGCTGGGATCAGTGGTATCCAGAAGCAGCACGACTGATGGCATTGCAAGGTGCAGAGTTGCTCATCTATCCCACCGCCATTGGTTACGATTCTAATGACACACACGAGGAGCAAGAGCGTCAGCGTATGGCATGGCAGACGGTACAGCGCGGACATGCTGTTGCCAACGGACTACCCGTAGTAACAGTCAATCGCTGTGGCGAAGAGAACGGCGTCGCATTCTGGGGCACATCGTTTGTTGCCGGCCCACAGGGCGAACTACTCTACGAGGCTCCTATCAACGAAGAGGTAACAAAAGTCATCGAGGTGGACATGCAACGCTCAGAACAGGTACGCCGTTGGTGGCCGTTCCTACGCGACAGAAGAATAGAAAACTATAACGATATCACCAAACGCTATATAGACTAAATGGCAAACAATTTAAGATTTCAGGTAGTAGAAGAGGCGTTCAAGAAGCGTGCCCTCGACGTAAAGGCACCCAGTGAACGTCCGTCGGAGTATTTCGGTAAGTACGTATTTAATAAGGAGAAAATGTATCGTTATCTGCCGAAGAACGTCTATGACAAGATGATTGACGTGATGGATAATGGTGCCAGTCTGGACCGTTCCATAGCCGATGCAGTAGCTGCTGGTATGAAGCAATGGGCACTGGAGATGGGCGTGACACACTATACCCACTGGTTCCAACCTCTGACGGAAGGCACGGCCGAGAAGCATGATGCCTTCGTGGAGCACGATGGTAAGGGCGGTATGATTGAGAAGTTCTCTGGTAAGCTGTTGGTACAACAGGAGCCAGACGCATCGTCATTCCCCAATGGTGGTATTCGCAACACATTCGAGGCGCGTGGCTACAGTGCCTGGGATCCTACGAGCCCCGTGTTCATCATCGATGACACACTCTGTATTCCCACCATCTTCATTGCCTATACAGGTGAAGCACTCGACTACAAGGCTCCCCTACTCCGTGCCCTGCATGCTGTAGGCAAGGCCGCTAAGGACGTCTGTCAGTATTTCTACGACGGTGTTACGAAGGTGCAGGTGAATCTGGGTTGGGAACAGGAGTACTTCCTCGTGGATGAAGGACTCTACTCTGCCCGCCCTGACCTACTAATGACTGGTCGCACACTGATGGGCCATGAGAGTGCCAAGAACCAGCAGATGGATGACCACTACTTCGGTACTATACCCGACCGTGTGCAGGCTTTCATGAAAGACCTGGAGATTCAGGCCCTTGAGCTCGCTATCCCCGTAAAGACGCGCCACAACGAGGTAGCCCCCAACCAGTTTGAGTTGGCACCTATCTTTGAGGAGTGCAACCTGGCTGTAGACCATAACATGCTGCTGATGTCGCTGATGAAGAAGGTGGCACGCAACCACGGCTTCCGCGTACTGTTACACGAGAAGCCCTTCGATGGCATCAACGGAAGCGGTAAGCATAACAACTGGAGTCTAAGTGCTGATAACGGCGTACTGCTGCATGCTCCAGGCACCACACCAGAAGAGAATCTACGTTTCATCACGTTTATCGTAGAGACACTGATGGCTGTATATAAGCATAACGGACTGTTGAAGGCCTCGATTATGAGTGCTACCAATGCTCACCGTCTGGGTGGCAACGAGGCACCGCCCGCTATTATCTCCAGCTTCTTGGGTACCCAACTGACAGAGTTGCTTGACCATATAGAGAGAGGTGAACGCTCTGAGGTAAAGGGCAAGAAGAACATGGAAATTGACATTCCACAGATTCCTGACCTCATCGTCGATAATACCGACCGCAACCGCACGTCACCCTTTGCCTTTACAGGTAACCGTTTCGAGTTCCGTGCGCCAGGTTCCAGTGTCAACTGTGCCAGTGCCATGATTGCGCTGAATGCCGCTATGGCTGAGGCACTGAATTCATTCAAGGAGCGCGTCGATGCGAAAATAGCACAAGGCGCAAGCAAGATTGCCGCCATTTTGGAAGTACTGAAGGATGACGTGAAGACTTGCAAGCCTATCCGTTTCGACGGCAACGGCTATTCTGAGGAATGGGTAAAGGAAGCTGCCAAGCGCGGACTGGACGTTGAGAAGTCATGTCCCGTTATCTTCGAACATTATCTCGATGAGTCTTCAGTAAAGATGTTTGAGAGTACAAAGGTGATGAACCGCAAAGAACTGGAGGCACGCAATGAAGTGAAATGGGAGACGTATGTGAAGACTGTACAGATAGAAGCCCGTGTACTGGGAGACCTCGCCATGAACCACATCATCCCCGTCTCAACGCACTACCAGTCGCAGCTCATCAAGAACGTGCAGGGTATGAAGGATGTGTTCAGTAGCGATAAGGCTGATCGCCTCAGTGCCCGTAATATGAAACTCATTGAGGAGATTGCCGAACGTACAGAAAAGATTGAACAGCTGGTAGAAGACCTAACAGAGGCTCGTCGTGTGGCAAACCGTATTGAGGCCATTCACCAACGTGCCATCGCCTACCACGATACCGTATGTCCGCACATGGAAGCTATCCGCAATGAGATTGACAAGCTGGAGATGATTGTAGAGGACGGTCTGTGGACGTTACCCAAATATCGCGAGCTATTGTTCATCCGATAAATGCAAAGAAAAACGGCAATGCAAACAAGCACTGCCGTTTTTCTTATCTCTTCGTCCAAGATTAGATCTTAGACTCCAGCACAGCCTTCCAACGGGCATAGGCGGCCAGATACTCATCGCGATGAGCAGCATCGGGCTCAATGACCTGCAACTTGTCAAGTGTGGCAAAGGCCTCGTTGGCATCCTTATAGATACCAGCACCGATACCTGCACCCTTGGCAGCACCTACAGAGCCATCGGTATCGTAGAGTTCGATGGTTGCGCCACTGACACCAGCCAGCGTATTACGGAACAGCGGGCTAAGGAACATGTTGGCCTTACCAGCATGAATCTTCTTGATATCCATACCCATCTGCTGCATAATCTCCATACCGTAGCAGAACGAGAAGACGATTCCCTCCTGAGCAGCACGAACCAAATGAGCCTTGTTGTGTTTGTTGAAGCTCAGGCCATTAATTGAACAGCCAATCTCCTTATTCTGCAGTACACGCTCAGCACCATTTCCAAACGGAATGACGGTGACACCCTCACTGCCGATAGGAGCCTGAGCAGCCAAGTCGTTCATCTCAGCATAACCAATCTCCGGTGTAATGTTACGATGTGTCCAAGCGTTCAAGATACCCGTACCGTTGATGCACAGCAGAACACCCAAACGGGTCTGATCAGCAGTATGGTTAACGTGAGCGAAAGTATTGACACGACTCTTAGGATCGTAGTTAACATCGCCCAGCACACCATAAACGACACCACTGGTACCTGCAGTAGCAGCAATCTCACCCGGATTAAGCACATTCAATGACAAAGCGTTATTGGGCTGATCGCCACCACGATAAGTAATCGGTATACCTGCCTTCAAGCCCAACTCAGCAGCAGCTTCGGCACATACCTCGCTCTGCACACTAAAAGTAGGAACTATGTCTGCGATAAGTGACTGGTCAAAACCATAATACTTCATCAGGAAGTCAGCCACCTGGTTGTTTTTGAAATCCCAGAACATACCCTCAGAAAGACCACTAACGGTAGTATTAGCCACGCCAGAAAGGCGCATAGCGATATAGTCGCCAGGTAGCATAATCTTATAAATCTTCTTATAGGTCTCTGGTTCGTTCTCCTTGACCCACGCCAGTTTGGCAGCTGTGAAGTTACCTGGAGAGTTGAGCAGATGACTCAGACACTGATCAGCACCCAGCTCATTGAATGCCTTCTCACCATAAGGAACAGCACGCGAGTCACACCAGATGATAGAGGGGCGCAGCGCCTGCAGATTCTTGTCTACACACACCAGGCCATGCATCTGGTAAGAGATACCAATAGCCTTCACGTCATCGGCCGTAGCACCGGCATCGGCCATAATCTTTTTCAGTGCCAGCTTGGCATTATCCCACCACATCTGAGGATCCTGCTCAGCCCAACCAGCCTTAACGGCCATAATGGGCGCTTCCTTCTCGGGGAAAAATGCTGTTGCTGCACATTTTCCACTGTCTGCATTCACGAGCGATGCCTTAACAGATGAACTGCCGACATCGAAGCCTAATAAATACCTGTTTGCCATTGTTGATAATAATATTATATGT
>R23__coassemble_625_pt1 | contig 22101 bp, 23 predicted proteins | sample R23__metabat2_high_PE_030 | metagenome-assembled genome bin R23 | reverse complement strand
TTCAAAGAATTCCCTTAAATATATTAATTGACCTTAATTCCGAATTATATCTTTAATAAAGAAAAAATATATACTTTAATAAAGAATAAATAAAACATGAGTTACAATTTAGTTCGAAATACATGAATTATGAACTACTACATATTGCTTTATGATTATAAAAAAGGGTGGGGTAGGGGAGTTACAACAGACCATAAGCACCTCTTTCCTATTACAAATAACCTTAAAATTTAGGCGATATTTTCAATCAAATGAATTTTTCTTCGTAAATTTGCAAGTTATAAAGGGTTATAGAGATGCCTACGAAGCGAGACTCGAAGAAAGAGCAGGGTAGGGGAGAGTCACTAATCGTCCCTATGACTGTTATCATGATGCGCCAGGGTTATGACTACTGGCAGAACAAAGTATTGCTCGCTATCATTGATAAACTACAGCCTTATATTCGTGAAGGGCTTCAGATCGATATGTTTGGTATTCAGGAGGACATCATTCTGTCTATCCGCTATAAGGATTTGGGTATTCGCAGAGCTGATTATTCTAAGTTCCGTTCCCGCTTAGCTACGCTTTCTCTCATTCCTGTCATTATTCCAAGCACGCTCAATAATGAGTCTTATCACCGTTATCATCGCCTTGGTACTGTGTTCTTCGAAGAGGGAGATAGTAAGGACTTCATGATCCAGCTGGATAAAGATGTGGTACATCATATCATCTCTAAGGAGTATGGATATTGTGAATTAAATAAAGATGCGTTCCTGGCATGTAAGTCACGATACAGCCAGCAGATCTATCTTATGCTTGCCAGTTGGCGAAATGAAGGTGAACATAGGATTCCATTAAAGGAATTAGAGTCACAGTTGAATCAGGAGGGTAATAGCCTGGAGTTGAGTCGTACATCTACAAAGAAAGTTCAGCCAGCACCCACGATTCAAGGTATTCTCAATGATGTTAAATCTGAACTCGACGCACTGAAGGCAGATAATAAAAGTGACCTTTCCTTCACCTATGAAGAGGGCGGGGGAGAGGTCACCTTCAAGATACTGGTTTGAAGCCTTATTGCCTAATTGTGTAGGTGCATCGTAACACCTTCCATGTTGCTTTCGTAGCTATCGATGATACAGTTCTCGCGCGTACTACGAACTCCCTTTCTTAGACCGGCTTTCTGCATATCTTTCAAGTTCATGAAATTTGATTTTCTCGGACCTGAAATGCGTGTAAGTGACGGACAACCACTAAACACGTTATACCCCATATTCTTCAATGTCTTGGGGAAGATGGCGGTTATCAGATTATCATTATGCCCCAACGCACAATCATCGACATTTACAACTCCTTCAGGAACGATAAAAACCTCCAGCCGACAGTCGTCGAAACATTCTGCTGGAATGCGGTCGATATTCTGTGATAGTTTCACTTTCTTCACCCCAGAACAATGGAAAGCACCGTCACCCATGACGGTAACAGAATCTGGTATAGATACTGATTTCAGATGTGCGCGATGACTCATAGCTCCATTAGCGATAGCCTTTACTCCTTCAAGAATCTCCAGTTCTTCTGGATAGTCTTCTGTCACTGCTCCATAGAATATGACGTTATCCTTGCTGTAGAGAATACCTTTAACCACTTTGAAGTATGGTGATAGACATTCGAACTTGTCAAGCAGCAATTGATTGGTGGCGATAGGATTCACAGGCGCGATATGTCGCACGTTCCTTGGGATGGTGAGTGCCGTCAGCCTTGTGTTGCCAAAGGCATTACATCCAATGGCTAGTAATGAATCGGGTAACTTGATGCTCTCCAGCCCGCTAAAGCAAAACGCTCCGTCGCAGATGACCTCCACGCCCTCTGGAACCTCGTAGTGTTTCAGCTGACGGACAGTATCGAGCAGCCGTTTTCCATCAGGGCTATACATAACACCATAATCATCAATAATGGCGTGAAACTTTTCATCATCGCTTGCATAAGTACAGATGCACTTATGGTTCATATAGGTTCTGGCACTAAAATTGATGATAGTGCCAGTCTCGTTATATCTATTCATCATTCAATCTTTTTACCTATCTGTTACCTATTTTGTTCTTTCATCAAGACATCGTTCCAGTCCTTATATCCGTCAGGAGCTATCCATTCCTCCACCTTATTTTTATAGAGTCCTGTCATGGCCCGGAAGGTGTCGATGTCCAAGAGGGCTGCTGCAATTTGCATATTACGATCGCCGACCTTGAAGTTCACGATGCCGTTCTTTACCTCGCATTTCAGGTCGTCCATCTTCCATTGTCCTTCGAGCAATGCTATCATACGACATCCATACAAACGTCCCTGCAGATCATTGTCAAAGCAGTCGACGGCTGTAGCTCTGGCGAAATAATCCATTGTTCCCTTCACTTGCAGGTCTGAGAAGCTGCCGCCTGTCGATGCAAACACGCACTGCTCCAGATACAGCTCTTCCTGTTTCTGCTGATAGAAGGCCATCGCATCGAGCGCACTCTCGAAGAAGAACACCTTTCTCACTCTGCTGGGTCTGCCACCAGAGAAGTCTGCAAGCCATAATCCGCTTCGGCTATTCGTTCCCTCGGCCTTTCCTTTGAAGCCGCCGAATCCTCTCAGTTCGTAACCAGCAATGCAGTTACTTCTAGGCACTCTGTAGGGGAATGCGATATTCGTAGGGTAGGGGGCACCGTCTGGCATCTGGCCTTTGTTCTTCACCAGTTCGATAAACTCAGCAAAGTCCTCGACCGTCTCATGTGTAATTCCTCGGCCAGTGAAGAATCCCATCATATCGTCGATATGCTCTGTCCCTGACTGTCGTTCCCATTGTGCCAGATCAAACTCCTTTGCCTCACGAATACCGTTGTCATCGAGCCACTGATCCAATTCGTAGTCTTCAAACAAATCTTGCTCAGAGGTATCTGCAGATGCCTTCTCCTTCCTTTTTTGTTCTTTCTCCTCCTCAATGTTCATCAACTTCGCCAAGACCTTTGTCACTGTGTCCGTCTCGTTGCGTCCTACCACACCAAACTGGTTCAGGTTCTCCTTGATGAACGTAATAAGGTCTCCTTTCCCACCGTCGCGCCTCCAGTACCCCTGTTCCTCCGATTTCGTGGGGTTGGTGATGATCACGCGGTCTATTTCCTTACCGTGTTCATCGCGCAGCACGAAGTTTGGACTGATTTTTCCCTTCGACTTGTCGAACTTGTAGCCCCAGTCCCTTAGTATGCTGATGATACTTATTTTCTTCTTTGCTTCCTTATAATCAATCATACTATTCCTCTTTTCGCTTTTCACTGACACTGAATCCACCTTCCGACAGCAGGTCAATACCTATTGTATATTCTTTATTACCGCTTTTCACTGTAACCTGTTTCCCTTCACGTATCTGGTCACGTAATTCACGGTCTATCTTCACTCCGAAAATGTCTTCAGGAATGTTCTGCCCAATACGATCTGCTTTCTCATACAGCAGGCAGTTGGTCTCTCTATCTAATTGCACGAAATACCTATTCCTGCTGCCACCGATGTTCAGCTCCGTGTAGATTACACCTTGCTCCTGTATCTTTTCCAGATCATTTTTCGACAGCTTTAATTCATCCGATTTCACTTCATCGTTGCGGTAGTAAACCTTCATTTCCACGCTGCCGTCAGGGTTCTTCTGCATTCTCAATCGGCCAACTCTTTCTATAGTTTTGCCTTCACCGTTTTCTGCTTTTAGCGTCACGTCAATGGTTTTGCCTTGCGTCAGTCGGTTCATGTCCTTCCACGAAAGGTTCCAAAACTCGCACTCTGAGATGCCGAACTTCTCAAACTGCGGATTAATATCATTGGTGATCAAGTGAGATTTACTCATTTTATTCTATTAAAAGAAATTTTCTCCAAATTTGTGTGCAAAGTTAAAAGAAAAGTTTCATCTTTCAGTAACAAATCTCGCAAAATTATCATTTCTTAACAATTTTAGACCATCAAAAGTCTGATAGGAATATGCCATACTCTTTTCAGAAAAACCTTTCATATTTCGATTGATAAGGAAATTGAATGTAGGAAAAAAATAGTAATTTTGCAATTTTTTAATATTTTGTCTGCGTAATTAGACAAAAAATGTCTAACTTTGCAGACGAAATATTCAAATAGCAATGGATAAGGTTAGAAGCATATCAGACTGGATAGGTGAGAAGCCGTTGCGTGGGAAGTATACTTTCACGCATAAGGAAGTTCTCGCTGCTTTCCCTGAGATGGCTATCGGAACATTGTCCAGGGCTTTGACCAGAGAGGTGAGCAAAGGTAGAATCATGTCACCTCTTCGAGGCTTTTACGTTATCGTGCCTGATGAATATGTTCTGCGTGGTACTGTGCCACAGTCTTTTTATTTGGATGATATGATGCGCCACCTTGGTCGCAAATACTATGTGGCTCTTTTAAGTGCAGCAAGTTATCACGGTGCCTCACATCAGGTGCCGCTTAGTTTTAGTGTCATGATAGAACCTCCTACTATGCGTGACAAGAAGGAGGAAAAGTACCGTACCCTGTTTTTCTGTAAGAGTCATATTCCAGAAAGATATGTGGAGAAACGCCAGACAAGGACAGGGTACATCAATATCTCTTCTCCTGAACTCACAGCTGTTGATTTATTAACTTATCAAGCTAAGACTGGTAGTGTTACCCGAGCAGCGACGGTATTGGCAGAATTGGTAGAGAAGATCGATTTCTCAAAAATGGATTCATCATTTTTGGATATAGCACCTATCAGCAGTATGCAGCGCTTGGGTTATATTCTGGATGAAGTCTTAGATGAGAAAGAAGCTGCTGCAGCAATATATGAATTGCTGAAGGAGGGTGGGGCGCATCTTCAGTTTGTACCTTTGAAGGCAGGCAAGGATGCACTCGATTACGAGAGAAATAGTAAATGGAAGATTATAGTTAACGAAACAATTGAAATAGACGAATTATGATACCTATATCATATATTACAGAATGGAGCGAGAAGGCTCCTTGGGTTGAGAACAAGTTTGTAGAACAAGACTTGATTATTTGCCGTGCGCTGGTTGCCATATATAGCGATGAGTTCTTGGCAGAGCATCTGGCGTTCAGAGGGGGAACTGCATTGGGTAAACTGTATCTCACGCCGCAGCCCAGATACTCTGAGGACATAGACCTTGTTCAAGTGTCAGCAGAGCCTATTAAAGAAACGATAGACCATCTGAGGGATGTGTTATCGTTCCTTGGTGCTCCTGTTGTTAAGCAGAAGAAACATAATAATACGCTGCTTTTCAAAGTACAGCCCACCGATCCTGATGCAGGTGAGATTCATCTGAAAGTAGAGATCAACTGCAAGGAACATTTCAGCGTATTCCCAATGGTGAAGATACCATTCGCTGTGGAGAACTCTTGGTTCAATGGCAGCTGCGAGGTGCTGACGTATGAGCTGGAGGAATTGACAGGTACAAAACTTCGCGCTTTGTATCAGCGAAGGAAAGGCCGTGACCTGTTTGACTTGTCGAAGATTCTGAGCTTATCAGCCGCCCTCGATAAGGATAAGGTGATGAAGAGCTACGAGCGTTATCTTGGATTCACAGCATCACATTTGCCTACTTACAAGGAGTTTGTTCTGAATATGTCGGAGAAGTTGCAGGACGAAGAGTTCCTGACAGATACAGATATCATTCTTGGCCCACAAGTGAAATATGACCCACAGGAGGCATACAAACTGGTTCATGATGAACTAATCGTCAGGTTGATAAAGGAATAAGTTAAGCAAGCAGTTATGAAGATAATTGATGAGTCATTATTGAGTAGGGTAGGGAAGGAGGCGCAGGAATCGCCACGACTGAGAAAAAATTACAATTTTCACCAGTCTTTGGGTGACCGCTGCCACCGGTTTTTGAATGCATTGTTGCCAGGGACGGTTATACCTATACATCACCATCCGACTAAGGATGAATCTTTCATACTGCTGAAAGGTAAGGTGAGAGTGCTGACGTATGATGACGATGGGAATGTTCTGGAGGATGTCGTACTTAGTCAGGCTGATGGCCGTTATGGTGTTGATATTCCCAAGAACACCTGGCATACGATAGAAGTTATTGATAACGCAATACTGTTTGAGGTCAAAGAAGGCCCCTTCATTCCTCATGAGCAGGAGGGCATCCTGAACATGAAAGCAATCAAGGCCGAGCATGTCGGAATTGACGAGATAAAAGCCATCTTAGTCGGCATGGACGTCCCTCATGCTGAGCTGGTTCATGCGCTGTTTAAGTTCGAGGTGGAATACGGAAGTCTCAAATGGAAGATTGAACCAGAGGATTTTGAGGAATACGAAGACTTGTGCTATGCCTTCTTTGGTAGGCAGAACGGCTTTTTTGGAAGGGATTTTGAGAGTGACGTATCTGTACTTCCAGAGTTGAATGATGAATGTGTCAAGGTCATCGATGCCATTCAAAAGGTAATAAAGGAAAAGAATGAACCTGAAAAATATCTCAACTACGTATTGAATAGGTTGAGAAATATTGCAAAGAGACCTGTCAAAACGTTCGCGATACATGAGGATTCGCCATATGGAATCATAACCGAGCGATTGGAGAAGGCTAAAAAGGCAAGAATGAACATCTCGGTGAAGAAATCCTTGTCACCAGTTCTGCATAGTATTATGCAGCAGATTCATGGTGGCCAATATGAAGAAGCTGCTGGAAATCTCTTTGCAGTTTTTAGTAGTCTGGAAATTATTAAGGATGCACATCATTCTTGGTTTGAGAGATGGCATAATAACGAGACACCATCAGAGGCTCGATGCATGTTGGGTATTGCTGCAGAGATGTACTGCCATTTAAGGCAGCAAGAAAATCTGCCAGAGGAACTGGCTGAAGACATGGATGCTCGATTAGCTGCAATCAATGAATGGACAACATTCTACGATTGGTCGAATGATGATTACGCAGACATGCTACGTGGCTATGGAGAGCAATACGGCGATCATACCAACATCGACCAGTTCAAAGAACTCCAGTTCGTTTTTTAGTAGAATCAGAAGGGGAGACCAGATGCATATAATTGGCCATAGTGCTATACTTGTAGCACCTTTTGGCCAAATATCGACAGCATCATACATTCAAAGCCTATTTATCATAACACGGATTATGCGCAATTTTTAAGACGTCGTTTTTCGGCTTTTCAACTTTCACCGAGAATATGAATTATGATAAATAGAGTGTAAGCAGAACACCTAAAAGAATAGCGTTTATTCCGCTAAACATCGTCACAATTATGGTGCTGTAGCGAAACAAACGCATTCATGTTACTCTGGCTCAGACTTACAGAAGTCTATAGTGTTGTTGATGATTTCCTCACACTTTTGACTGTATTCTCCAGAAATCTTTCGGAGTTCCTCCAATGCGAATCGACGGCGATTGTCGAGAACGATATCCCGGACTTTGTCATTAGAGAAACGGTGACGTTCATCATTCAGGCTGTAGTCATCGCCTGGCTGGAGCAGATAATTGATATTGATCCTGTCGCGGAAATAGCATAGTACATCAAGCAACACCGATGCATAGACCATACCGCCATTCTCGAATTTAGACAGAATTGCCTGGTTCATATCTAAATCTTGTGCCAACTGTTTCTGTGTGATTCCCAACTCCTGCCGAATGAGCTTCAGCCGGGGACCTATTTCTGCTATTGTTACTTTACCATCCTTCATATCTTCTTTATATTAGGATAGCCCGTTGCACCATTCACAGGCTGGTTCTTAGTTAAAAAGCGTGGTGCCAATTCACGACGAGCAGTCTGGGAAACTGGCGGTAACCCTTGCAGGCCCGGAAGGAATGGCGCCACGCGTTGTTATATGTTTCCTGTAGGGATACAATACAACCGTGTGCACATCCACTTCGTCTCCTGCGTTCTAAATTTTTTGCCAGTTTTTAGACTGAGACGCGAATGCGCTTTTGCTCATGCAAATATTCGCTTTAAACGAAATTATGCCATATTGCGAGTGCAAATATACAACAATTATTTCATTTAAACGAAAATTTTTGTTGTTTTTTTATGGTTATCTGTGCAAATCCATTTGTTGCACACAGGTTAATCCACAAAAACAAGCTGATTATGTAGATTGTACCTCCCTAATCATAGTCACAAGTTGGCGCTCCAGCTCTTGCATGAAGTCCTGTAGTGAATAGCTTCCTCGTTCTATCTGGCGCAGTTTGTGTTCCCACTGGCCAGTGAGTTCAGGACTCTTCAAAAGAGTCGAATGAATTTGTGCTATCAGATTTCGACCTGCCGGATTGGAAATCAAGTTGCGATGATCACGTCGAACATAGTCACGTTTCACCAATGTCTCAATGATTGAGGCGCGACTTGATGGGCGGCCAATGCCGTTTTCCTTCATGGCCTCCTTCAATGTTTCGTCCTCGACGAACTTTCCGGCAGTTTCCATTGCCTGAAGAAGTGAGGCCTCAGTATAATGCTTGGGCGCAGTGGTCATCTTCTTCTCGATGGAAGGAGTGTGCTGACCAGACTCGCCAACCCTGAATGACGGGAGGGTTACCTTCTCATTGCTCTGACTGTCATCGTCTATAAGCTCCTTACCATAAACAGCACGCCAACCTTCGGAGAGGATGGTACGACCTGTGACCTTGAACGTAAGAGAACCAGCATTGGCCAAGACAGTAAGTTATGAGTTAAAGTTATATAACCCCTTGGTGATACCGATTATTCTTTGTATATTTGCAGCGTCAAACAGAAAATACAAAGAAGTATGGCATATAAAATATTGGCAATCATACGTGCATCTACCGAACACCAAGAGACCGAATCACAGAAGAAAGAAGTTCGGGACTTCATTCTGTCTTTGCGAGGCGAGGACTCCAAGCCGTTGTTTACAGAGCAGGAAATCGACTACATAAAGGTCGAGGGTGCGAGCGCACGTAAGATGAATGACAAATACAGGGAAATGATAAGGGAAATAAAGCACCGGATATTGACTACCCCCACCATGCGCAATGTTGCCTTGTGGCATCTCAATCGTTTGGGCCGCGTAAAAATGTGCCTCACTGAAATGGAACATTTCTTTGTTGAGAACCGCGTGCAGATGTATGTCAAACATGGCTTCGATGTACCATTGTTAGACAAGGAAGGGAAAGAAACGCTTGGTGCTTCGATTGCCTTTTCTGTTTATTCTGCAATGGTGGAGGAAGAAACCAAGGAAATGTTTGCGAAGTTCGCACGTGGAAAAAACAAGTTGAAAGAAGAAGGAAAGTATGCAGGCGGACAGTTGCATTTCGGATATAGACTGACAGAAAACCGCACGTATGAGATTGACCCCGAACAGGCCGCAATCGTAAGCGAGATATTCAAAAGGTATGCAACAGGGAATTACAGCATCTATAAATTGGTTGACGAACTCAATCACCAAGGCGTTATGAAGCGCGGAAAGAAACTTACGTACAACATGGTACGTAACATATTGGTGGATGACAGTTACCTCGGTTATCAGTCAAAGCGTCAGCGTACATGGGAGCCGATAATCGACCAAGAGACCTTCGACAAATGCGCTGCCGCACGCAGCAATATTATCGCTATCAAGAAGACCACCAAGGAAAGCCGTAATGTCAATTTCGGTGTGGGGTTGTTGAAGTGTGAATGTGGAAACAACTTCATTGCGTATGGCAGTTCATATACATGCTACGGCAAAGTGAACAACCACAGAAAGAAGAAGGTTGTGAACTGTACGGCTCCGGTCGTTCCTCGCCATGTGATAGATGAAATACTCGTACTTGTTGCGGTTTATCTTCACCATTCATTCTTGATGACGGTCGACACCCATAGCCTTGCCGAATATGAACAGAAGCGTGACACCTTCGACGTAATGATTGCCAATGCAAACAAAGATATAGAAGACGCACAGGGGCGTAAGAAAGCCTTGAACAGACGGTGCTACGTACAGGGAAAGATATCGGAAAGTGAACTTGACGAAATGACAATAGACATTGATTCTGAAATTGCGAAATTCCGTTCACAGGTTGCTTTCTACATGAGTGAACGGAAACAGGTTGAGGCTGTCATTGCTCAATTAACACAGTCACCCGATGAAAGGTACCTTGAGACCTTGCTCATGCTGAACTACGACACCGACGTTATGGAAGACAGGATGAGACTGAAGGACATGATGGTTAAGCACATTAAGGATGTGAGGCTGCAACGTTTCATGGACGGCAAGCACAAGTGCATAGAGATTACCGTAAATGCCGTGAACGGCCTGCAATTCGTGTTTGTATATGACACATGGCTCAACAACCACCGCAAACAGGAAAGTTACCCCATCTTCTTGAAGCATGAAGGAAAGTTGCTGCCCTTGCGAAACATTGAATGTGACACAGACGGCGTAGCGGACTACATGGCCGTTGAGAACGATGAGGTAACTCATATCATAGAAGACCGCGTTCAACTTCATGTGCCGAACGCCTCGGAACAAGTCAGCGCGACACACAGTTTGGTACGTCGCAGACTAATTGAGGCATCCATCAAATTGTATAAAGAGGAACACGGCAAGGACGTTTTGACCGAACAGGAAATAAACATGATAACGAAACAAGTCAATGACAATATCGGCTTTTGAATTGCCTTGAAAATCTCGTTCAAAAACAGGCTACTTCATACAAAAAGATAGGATTGAGTCTCGACGTTGAGGCTCAATCCCTTTGTTTATCGGCGTTTCCTGTGTTACACGCTTACATCTGTAAGTTCAGCGGTGTACTTGTACGTTACTGTTCCATCAATCGTAATTGCGTCGTATGTGTTGTATGAATGATTTGCGTCATCGGCCTTGTGAGTCACCTTGAAGTTCGTGAACTTGACAGTGAGATAGTCGTTTTCCTTGAAGTCCACGATAACCGCACTTCCTGTTGCTCCCTGCAAGTCAAACACACCATAGCGGAAGTTTGATTCACCAAGAATGCCCTCGCTCAGAATAAACTCAGAATTGCCGCCGTAAATCATAACATCCTCAGAATTCACCAAGTCCAAGCCCTTTGTTATGGGCTTGCCCATCTTCATGGTGACAGAAAACTTCAAGTTGTCGGGAAACAGTTCCTGCATATCGCTTGTTTCCTTGCGCGTGAACTGTGTAAAAATCAGTCCATATGGATTGTCACCGAAACTTCCATGAAATAAAGGCGGATTCGTGGTGCTTGCAACCCAATCCACGCCATTGATTTTTAATTTCGTTGAACTTGACGGGGTGCTGCCGCCGTCCTCATCGTCATCGCCTCCACATGAGACAAATGCACTACTGCATACCACGGCTACCATAGCCGCAAAGAATAAACTCAGATACTTTTTCATGTTGTTGTAATTGTTAATATTGGTAGTTGTTAATTGGTAATTCCTAACGCGCTTTTTATAGGGGCAGTATTTACACAAGGGAAAAACTCTACTTCCTTTTCGTTGATTGCTTCTGCCCTCTCAGGCAGTTCCATTACCTCTTCATAAATGGTATTCAACACTACTTTCCCTTTTTCGTATGTAAGTTTGTACAAGGAATAGATTTGATGAGCGTAGCATTGAATGACATAGTTGTTACCAAACGAGAAGAAAGAATGTCCTGCACCGTCCTCATAAATGGATTTTATTTCTCCATTATTATATGTGTAAACACTCAGCATGGTATTTGCTTCAGTGTAACCATGCCTAACCCATAATTCGGGGATTCCGTCCTTTGTTATATCATATAGGAAATACTCACCACTTTCAGAAAATTCACTCACTGTTTCAACATAAGCGGCGTAAATATTTTCAGCCATTTGGCGTTTTTCCCTCATTTCCAATGCTTCGCTTGGTTGGCGTTCATCAAGCGTTGGAGCAATTTTCTCAGTGGTTTCCTCAATAGCCGACGGCGTTTCATTATGATATTCATTCAAATGCTCGTCACTCTTATGTGAAGTGTACCAAATGATGCCACCGATGAACAGCAACACTACTACGCCGATAATAATATTGGCAAATCTCATGCTGCCACCGTCTTGCGGTTGCTCCTGTTGTATTGGCTCTGTCTGTTGGGGCTGCTCTGCTATCGTTTCTTGTACGTTTGGAGTTCCACACTTCGGGCAGGCTTCTGCCTTGTCGGATATCATGTGTCCGCATCCCTTACATTTAATCAATGCCATGGTCGTAATGATTTATTGTTGGTATTTGGGCGATTTTCCATACTCGTTTTCAGCCTCATCGGAATCCTTGAAGTAGAAGAACAACGGAACGACGGGACACAAAATCCACCAACCGCTCCGGCCGATGTCATGCAACCGACGCACACTGACTGCAAGAAACGGGATGATGACAGGAAGAATGAAAATGAGGGTACGCTGTTCATCTCCCCAAGATGCAAGCCCACACAAGAAACAGAACACCGCAAAGAACGGAAAGAACTCTGCCCGACGGCTACGGCCTGTGAATGTTGCGTATTTCATCCAAAATGCTTCATATACGGCGTTACCTAAATCGGGATGTGTCATGCTTCCACAATGCGGACAGCGATACGCACGAATGGAAATATCGGCTTCACAATCGGGGCAGTGGGTCATTTTTCCAACAATGGGTGGAGGCGTGTATGTTTCCATACTTCCCTGCTCGCCTGCCTCATGGATGTGTTCACTTGCAGAAACCGTAGATCCTTCTGCCTGTCTTTCGTTCTGTGCCTCCAATACAAAACCGCATTCGGGGCATTTCGTCGTGTCATCCGTTATCGGACAGCCACATTCGGGACAAATTCGCTTACTCATATTATCATGGTTGTTTATTCTTGTCCTTTGAAAAATGATATTACATTCCGTATTCTTTCTCGCATTCTTTCGTCAAATAGCGTCGTTTTACTTCTGTGTCGTTCGATGTTTCAATCACAGAAGAATAACTATCGTACATTATATATTCTACGTCCGAAATATCCTTGTTTTTATAATCTTCCACTCCATTGTAAACTCTACGTGTATTGGTGTCTATGACGACATTATTAGGAAAACCATAACCTTTGCTTCCAAGTTGACCAATATCATTTCCATTTCTATATAAAGTAGTCCATGCACCCACACGTGCATTGTCACCACTATTTATCGAAATGACAAATGCGCCATTGCTTACATCGCTTACCGTTCCTACAAATTTTCGCTGAGAGGGGCTGAGTAATGAGACACGACCATCTTCCATGACTACAAGGTACTCAATCCATTCAATATAACCCACAAGCTTCCGTTCTTTCCACCATTTCCGTCCGTCGTACATGTCTACGGAAGCATAGTTATCTTCGCATGGACTAAAAGTGTATGTACCAATAATGCTGCTCATGGCTTGGGCTTTCTGTTTTTCTTCTTCACGCAGCCTTGCTTCTCTCTCTTGTTCTTCTTTCAGACGCTTTTCCTCAGTTATTTTTTGTGCAATCTCAGTACCTTTCTGAAAAGCTTCTTGAACTGTCATAATATTGAATTGATTTGCTATACCATCTAAGAAACCCATTGTAATAATCGGCAATGATACAGACCTTACAGTGTCATTGGCAAATAATTCTCTATTCGCTACTTTTACTATTTGATTGTTAAACTGACAGCCCAACTTGATACCAAGAAGTCGAGCAACCATATCCTTGTCTTTACCTTCTCCTTTCAGTTCTTCATCAGAGATACTGACACTTTCCTTATATATTCCTTCCTTGAATCCCTCTGAAAACTGTTCAACGTAAGTAATTGTGTCAAGACCAAATTCCTTATAAACATATACATTGGTTCCATGGGAGTTGTTCATGCCGATTGCATAACTTAAGGTGTCTATATCCGTTTTCAGTTCCACCTTGACAGCATAACTTTTAAGTGGCTTGTTTTTACAAATATACCATGCTGCTCCACAGCAAACAAGAAGAAAGAGAAATGCACCTACAATTATTCGCACGCGGCGATTTGGTATGCCATTTCCACTATCTATGGCCTTTTCTTGGTTATACACTTCCACAGGACAGCCACAATGTATGCAGGCAGTAGCCTTGTCGGAGATTTCACGACCACATTCTTTACATTTAATCAGTGCCATCTGTTTGCTATTTTATTGTTGAACGGAAACAATGATTCATTATATCGTTGATAATTCTACCATACAGTTTATACGGTTTTTCCGTCGTAATCCGTTTCTTGTCACCCGTAGTATCATCAATATAGTAACCTTCCAAATACAGGCCATCATAAGGACTGCATGGCTTCATGGTAATTGTCTTTTTTACCTCTTTATTCCCGACCTTAACATTTGTCGTAATTTCCCATTCGCCTGTTGGACGTCCTGTGTTTGTGTCATAACGCCCCGATGCTGCCATGTCTCGATCTTTGTAGGCGACAGAATAGACTTTTCCTTTGCTCATGTATGCTTTGGTGTAGATATCTCTTCTTAAAGAAGATTCAAAATCAGTCGAACCATAGCCACGACCCTCGCACGTCTCATAGTTCCCATGAGGTATGCCATTTTCATCAAATGTAACAATGCACAATTCAACTTTATCTACACCCGATGATTGGCCCAAATAGGAGGTCCATACCCATTTCCCAACTTGTCTGTCATCCTTAAACTTTCCCGTAACCATTTGCCAACCTCCATATCTCTGTTTCTCTGTTTCAAATCGGAATTCTCCTTCATAAATCCGTGTTCCATCGGGAGCATCCTTATATTGATAGGATGCTTTGCCCGAAGTTTCACCAAACACACCGTCATATCGCATAGTATAGTCGCCTTGATACGTCTTCAGTCCATCGATCTGCTTAATCTTCGGCATGGCCTGTCCTGCATAACTGAATGCCGTCGGTTTGACAGTTGCCGTACTTGCAAGCATATCGGCATTAAGTAACTTGCAATTTTGAAACGCATAGTCACCCACAGACTTGATGTTGTTGAGGTTTATCTTTGCCAACTTCTCACACCCCGAGAAAGTTTTGGCTCCGATTGCAGTAACGTTGGGAGACAATCGGACGTTGGATAGGCTGATACAGTCCATAAAAGCCTCATCCGCAATATACTTGACTTCATCGCCCATGACAACCTCGCGGAGTCCAACCATTTTCTTGAAACAAGCACTGACATTCTCGCAATGCAAAGTCACCTTACTAAAGCCACATCCTTGAAAAGCTGTTTTATCTATGTAATTTACATTATGAGGTATTGTTATTTCGTCAAGAGCATCACAGCCGGAGAAAGCCATACTTCCGATAGAAGTAACTTCATCGCCAATAACGACACTTTTCCTTTGATGTAGGCCGGAAAGAACACCACTAAACCATGCGTTTCCAACCTCTTTGCAATGTAGTTCTACCCTTGTAATACCCTTGCACCCAACAAAGACTTGTCTGCCGATTGTCTGAATGTTACCATGCAATGATAACGACGCAAGACGCTCACATCCGCTAAATGCCACGTCTTCAATGGTTGTCACACCACTTCCGAATGAGACATAGGTCAAACTGCCACACCGTGCAAAAGCAGAGTTTCCGACACGACTCACGTAATCACCAATGTTTACAGACGTAATGCTGCTACCTTCAAATGCCGACGGCTCAATGGCAGTAACACGATATTCCTTCTTCTTGAACACAACGACATCGGGGATATTGACTGCACCGGTATAGTCGCTGACACCGTTTCTTGTACCCGACTTTGTAACAGAAACTGTTAAATCCTTTTTGTCTGAAGACGTTATTCTGTATGAGATTCCATCTACTTCAAAATCTGCTGAACTGCTTACACTAACTGTTTTTTCTTGATTACGTAACTGATTATAGTTGGGTGTTCCATCATAGTTACGCGTTGTACGTGGAATTGTCGTTGTCCTTGTTGCCCCTCCACGATTATAGCCTTGATAAATCACACCACCGCCATGCCGACGATTAACTTGTGCATACGTACTTGACGTTAGCGTGACTGCCAACAGTCCACACACTAACATCGCTTTCTTGATAACAGTCTGTCTCATAGACATCACTTTCGGTTGCACCCCGTCGGCTCACTCTGAGTGCCGTTAATAGGTTACTTGTTGAGGCATACAAGAAAGGGAGCCTTCATTCAGCCTTTTCAGACGTAGGGCTTCGACTCCCGTAATACTCAAAGGTGAACAAACAGCCCCCTTGAATGTATTTCGTGCATAGGTACGAATATACAAACAAGAAGAGCGTTTTTCCCTTTGTCTTGTATTACTAATCCCTTGCGGGATAACAGTGAGTTGTCGAAGTTTCACGTCTAAGACAAAGCAAAAATGCCATTCTCAATATGTCCGCATCCTTTCGGAATGCGACTGCAAAGATACGCATTTTTATGGAAAAACGCTCAAGAAAGAACGTACAATTACGATAAATTGACGTTTCGAGGGTAATTTCTTACAAACAGAAGTCCTTTTTGAGCCGTTGCACTGTACTCATGCTGACATTTGACAGTTTCGAGGTGATTTTGATGGAGTACCCTTTTCGGAGGTACATTAACACTTCCTTGTATTGTGTTTCCTTCTGCTCAACTGTCTTGCATGAGCCGACCTTGCGGCCTAACTTGCCACCATTGCGGATGTACTGAGCCCTGCCGCTGTCTAAGCGATACTTTATGTTTTCCCTCTCCAATGATGCGCATGTGCTTAACGTGGCAATCATTATAGGGGCAAATATAGTGGGCTTTCCGTTGTCATCAAGAAGTGTCAGTTTCTCTTTTTGCAGATACAGGTTGATGCCATTGTCGATTAAGTCTTTCACTGTTGAAAGTACCTCGAATGTATTACGGCCCAAACGTGACAGTTCGCTCACCAACAGCATATTCACGCCGTTTGCCTTGCAGTATGCAATCGCCTCCAACAGGACAGGTCTTTCTTCATTGCGCTTGCCGCCGCTCATGTGTTCCTCATATATGTTTACAACGTCCATCTTTGTATAATCGGCATACGCTCTGAGGTCTGCCACCTGCCTTGATGTGTCTTGACGGCTCAACTGATAGCCGCTTGAACTGACTCGACTGTAAATTACTGCTTTCATACTCATATTTTTCTTTGGGATATCTGAATGTGTTTGTTCGCACTTTGGGAATGTCGGATTTCCCTGCTTTTGCTGATTTATTTGAATTATTTGAATAACTCTGATTTTTCTGACTATGCGAATGAATAAGTTTGTTTCACGCGCTGCCCGTAGTCCGCTGTCTTCTCTACATGGTAGTCAATGGTGTCTACCAACATGTCGAAGTACACACCGCCAATGGTCTTCACCACCTTGCCGCCCTTGATGAAGGACACATCGAAAAGGTCTTGCCCTTCATTATACACAACCTCCACCACGCCACGGAACTTGTAACCCTGTACGTTGAAGCGCAGGCCGTTGTCTATTGCTGCCGCACGGTGGAAGCCCCACGACCACACAACCATGAGTTGAGTTTTCAAAATCTGCATGATATACTTTGCCATTTCCATATTGCTTGCTCCTTTGTCGTTAAACGGTGGGGGATTGCTCCCCCTGCCGTGTGTTGTTAGTTCTCAATCGTACCGATGAAGCGATTTTCCTTAAAGCCACGCCAATCCATTTTCTCGAGGTCGAGGTAGGCGAACATTCCGTAGAAACGCTTGGGGATGCCTGTTCCCACCACGTTTGCCTTGACTGCATTTTCTTGAAGCGTACCGACGGCGATTCTCACTTCGCCGTTCAACTTCATGTAGGCGAACTTCACCACCTCGCCGCGCATCATGCGCTTCTTCATGGTTTCCAACTCAATGGCCTTGGAAGTGGCCGTGAGTGTGTCGCAGTTGTTCATTACGACGTTCTTAACGGTGTAGCGTACAATCTCGTTAGTGCTGAGTGCTGCAATCTTTTTCATTTCTATATCTCCTATACGGTTAAATGGTTAAACTTCTTATTTATGCTGCCTGTGCGTATGCCGTCGGCTTGATTACTGCCATGAGAGCGGACTTTGTAGCCTCAAACTCTGCCTTGGCCTTGTCGTTGCTGCCCCACATGGTAGCATGTACGTAGTTGTAGGTGGCAGTCCAAAGGTCGCGCAGTGCCTTGACAATCTCGCTGTCATTGATGGTTGCGACCAACTCCACGAATGCCCTCATGTTGCTGTATGCGTTATCGTAGGCAGGATGGGTGTAATCAGCAAAGCAGTACCACCAATCCTGTGCCTTGAGGGTTTCAAGAGCCTTGTCGATTTTCTGTGAAGTTGTTGTTGTCATATTGCTTGATATTTTATTGTTGTTACTACTTGTTTTGTTTGACAATGCAAAGGTACGAAATTTTGGGTGTACACCCAAATAATTGACAAAACTTTAGCTCGCTTTAGCATTTTTATGTGTACACTTAAAATTCTTTAGCACTTTTTTAGTGTATCCCTCAAAAATATTGTGTAATTTTGCACCCAAAAACAGAAACATGGAAGAAAAAAAGAGAAAAAGAGGCAGACCCGCAACGGGTAGGACTACCGTTGATGTGCATTACAAGATGTCCACAGACCTTTACAATGCGCTGCCAAAGAGTGAGGCACGCAACACGTACATAAACAATGCCGTGAGAGCCGCCATGATACGTGACGGGTACATTAGCGAGGAATGACAAGCCATGAAGCGAGAACGGGGAATGTCCCTGCCTCACTCCGGCTCGTTACGTCATGCCACGTCAGATAATTTCTTTACGGCTTCAATTCTTTCTTGCTGCCGCGAGAGTAATATACGGTAGGGGATGACAAAATCCCAATTACAGTCTGTGCAGCAGCAGCCATGATGCACAAACGGGTCGGGATTGTGACCGTAGCCATGGAATGTAATTCCGCAGATTGAACACTTGTGTACTTCGTCGCGCTTCTTAATGATTTGATTTCCTTTTGTATTATTGCTTTTCGCTAATTTGATATTTCGATAATGTCTTGTTGTTCGGAAAGGTATGGCCGACCGCCGCGAGGGTCAGCCGACCTTACCATTGTGAGAGGGTTAAGCGGCAATTTTATAGGCATCTTCTTCGAATACGAGTCGCCACCTGCCGTTGTCAATATCGCCGTTGACCTCTACTACAACAGTCAGCCCGTTCTTCTCCGTTTTGGCACATTCTCCTTGTAGTATGAAACTCCACGAGAAACCGTTGAGAGACAGTCGTTCCATTGTCACGTTGCCTGTATTTCCGACCTCTTTAATTCCTATAGTTATCATTACCTTCTCGTTGCGCTCTATGTCACGAACTGCGTAGCATAGAAACTCTTTTAATGCAGTTGAAGGAGTCTTGTTAAACATCCCCACGTCGTAGAAATACTGCAATGCGCTATCGCCGAACATGTGATGGATGCAGTATGCCTCGCCGACAATCTGCATGATGATGTTCTTAACTCGGTTCTCCTTTTCTGTCTGCGTCTTGCAGCCTTTGAAAAATTGTTTCATCTGTTATCTCGGCTTGCCTGTACTGCCGTAGGTTTTAATTGGTGAATAACATTTTTTTTCACGGCGACAGAGTGCAGGGCTGCCACGCCCTGTTTAACCTCTGAAGGGGTTGAACACGAATCAGCATGGGGATTGTCAGTCCCTGTCCGATTGTGAATGACTATAAAACTCTTCGATTCCGCTTTGACTACCCTCTGAAATTCGAGGTTGGTAGCCCGTGAAATGGAGCAACGATGCGGTACGTCTGCCGTTTCCCTTACTGTCTTCGGGAAAACTCTCGGGGGATGGTGCGCCCCGTGGTTCTCAGGCCATTTTTGAATTGTGACGCGAAGGTAGTAAAAAAGTCTGAAACGACCAAAGAAAATATGTTAATAAAAGTTGTTGTATGAAATTTTTAACTTAATTTCCTTGCACAGATGAAAATTTTTACAGGGTGTCGCGTGCGAACATTATTATATCGTGGTAGCCTCATCGAGAACGCCATGCAGACGGCACAAAAACGGTATACAGCCCATGCACCACACGGAAAACGGATGCCCCGATAACCCTTTGAGGGTCATTTGCGACGGTGTTGTGCAACGTAATAGCCTCATCGCCTGTGAGTTGCCGATAAAAGTTGCTGAAAAATGACCATGAAAGTGTTCTGAGGGTAGAACCATGTCTATAGTGGTATGCCCTTCCAATAGCGTATCATGGAAATCTGTATCTTCGCCTTTGCTTCGGGTGTATGGTGCTTGCCGTACATGCCGTTTCGCTTGCCCTTGTGCGCCTTGCTCATTCTTGCGCGTGTCTCATTCGATATTCTCCTGTTGCGTCGTGCCATGCCTTGAACTGTATTGGACTTCTGACTATACTTAAATAGAGAGGTCACGGCATAAGTCGGATAACCCATGCCGTGACACTTCCACCGATACCATGTTAGCACCTTGCGCCCTTGGTGCTGATGTTGTTCTCATGGCAGAAGCGGTAGAGGGTGTTCTTGCTCACCTTCATGCCTCCTTCTTGAAGCATCTGCAAGTTCACTGTTACACTGAGGTTGCAGTCGTAGAGTTCGCCGATACATGCGTAGTTTATTTCCTTGCGGACTATGTTCTTCGCTTGGTTGGCGTTCATGCCCCTCTCAGCCCAATACGGCTTGTTCACTGAGAATTTCGGGTGCTTGGTGGTGTTCACCTTGCCATCGTACCGAAACGCATTGCGGGCGGCCTTTATAAGTTCCTCGTTTGTCAGCACACCGTCCTTGTTGTCGTAGTAGAAGTAACGTTCAAAGACGAGGTTGTAGACGAGGTGCTCAAGGCTTATGTCGGGTCGGATTGTCTTCATTACCCTTGCCGTCATGTAGAGTTTCCTCCGCCGGTGTTCACCGTCTTTCCATCTGACAATGCGCGAACACTTCTTTGGCCGTCCGTTACTGCCCCACCTGACCCTTGTCTTCTCCCACCGTCGGATGATGGCGTAGTAGTCTTCGGGGTAGGTGAAATAGTGGCTGTCTTCGGACAGGATTAGTTCGCTGTGGTCGAAGTAAGGATATACGTCCCTGTACGCATCCATGAAATCCTCCTCGCTTAACTCTGCAAGAGCCTTGGCAAATGCCGCGTCCAACTGTGGAACGTCTTTCTTCGGTTTTCTGCCATTGCCACGCTTCCGCTCACCCGTTTTTCCCTTCGAGACCGCTTTCTGATTATATAAAGACACCCCCAACAGGTCATTATCCTCAATGGGAAAATCGCTGAGGCTATAAACGAGGTCACTCCGATATACTTCAACACCGCTGCTGCCGTTGCCGATAAAGCACTGTGCAACCCCTTCCATGCAGTTGTCCGTAATCGTGAGCTTGTTGGCTGTTGCTATGGCTGCATAGGTGCGCACATAGTCATCAACTCCAATTATAGGCTCGTTGAACACATACATCAATCGGAAACGGAATCCCTCCCCCTCCATGCCATTAGAGTAAGTCGTATATGCCAACGTCGGTTTGTAGGGCAGCTGCTTGATGTAACTGTCCATCGGGGTGTCGAAGTAGTCCATGTCGTAGCAAATGACTTCGGTGTAGCGAAAATTCTCTTTTGTCTTATCTGTTGTACGGAAAACCTTGCCGCCATCGTTGAAGCAATATGCAAATGTACGTCCGTCGCGTACAAGCTCCTCGAATTGCGATAGCGTTATCCTCTGCTTGCAGAACTTCATCCGTTTGAAATCAATCTCTTTAGGTTTCGTCCTGCCGCCCCTCGTACTTACCGAGAGGTGAAACACTTGACTCATGTTTGTTTCCACTTTTCATAATAGTGCTGTCTTGATTATATGAGTCATGCACCTTCATGTGAACGACAATCATGGGTTGGAGGTGCGTCCCGAACAAGCCGCTGCTTGCCTGTCAGTTCAAATCTTTGTTCGCAAAGATACGGAAAAAAGTTGGATTGTTGAAGCCCGAAATGTATACTTTAGAAAATTTAACAGATGACCACGGCGTTCCGATAGTCCTATATAGTTCAATATACACCTAAATAGTAAAGACAGGATACGTAAATTAGGGGTAGTCCTGCGTGTGGGAGGGGATGAGAGTATGATGGTAATTCACAGAAGTCACTGACTATCAGTTGTATAAAAGTTATACAACTTTGATTATCTTCCTGTTGTATTGGCATATTCGCAAGCTGGATAGAACGCCGCACAAAAGCGACGGACTACTAAGTCATAGACTTTATGCTCAA
>R23__coassemble_613_pt1 | contig 22503 bp, 14 predicted proteins | sample R23__metabat2_high_PE_030 | metagenome-assembled genome bin R23 | reverse complement strand
ATGTACAACTTTTTACTCATATTTATCAACTTAAATTAATTCCGCCAACGGGTAACAATTATTATTCCATATTCAATAGGATTAGTGTTAGAATAGCCAAAATGCCTACTATTTTCGTGTTTCTGTCGATTATTAGAGTGTAAAAATGATACTACACCTATTTTTATATAGAGTGACTTGGCTTGTCGTTAAGACTGATACATTTCTCTGCTCAAAAGACAGCCTAGTACGGGTGCAAAATACAGCTAATACAGAATCAGATACAGCTAATACGCGTTCAGGTACAGCTAATACGGAGGTCTAATACAGCTATCTAGCAATCGTGTACAGCTATTTTCTGCCGGAAAATTGCGAAATAGAGGAAAACGAGAAAAATGTAACACTTCCCCCCAATCGTCTGAAACACCGATGCGCAGAGCGTTTGAAGGATGGGAAGTGTTTGGCTAACACTTCCCCAACACTTCCCCATCACTTCCCTGTTGCAATGTTAATAATGTATTAAATAGGTGTAAATATCACCACAATTCACTTTTTTTTCGTAATTTTGCACCGTTTTTGTATATTAGATGTTAAATAAACACTCAACTATATGCTTATGAAAGGTAGATTAACCATTAACAACTCTGTGTGTGGACGTTGGCTCCTCAGCCTTTTCACTATGTTACTCATGTCTGTAGGGATGCAGGCAGAAGTGTATGACTTGACTGTCGGTGGTGTGCAAGTCACCAGTGATAATGCTTCCAATGTACTTGGCGATGGCAAGGTAAGTTGGAATAACTCATCCAAAACGCTGACGCTGAATGGGGCGACAATTAATGGAACGATTGTGTGGAATAAAGACGAAAACCTTACAATAGATTTTAGTGGTGATAATCTGGTTTATATTGAAACTAATTATAGTGATGAACTTTTTGTTATAAAATCATCCTCAACAGGTAATCTTCTTATTAAGAAGAATGATGATGCAGTTACTGCATCATTGCAATTGTTTGCTGGTTGGACAAAAAACCCCGATGATCAAGATTATGTTGAGCCAGTTTGGGGAAATATAAATGTGATTAATGGTTTTTCTCATGTGTCAACTTCGGGGGTTTCGTTGTTGTCAGACAAACGTGATATTATCTACATTCCGAACGAAGGTAATGTAGAAGGAAAACTTACAGCTTATGGAACTCCGCCAAGTTATGGGATTACCGTTGCTGGTGTGCCAGTTACAGAAGATAATGCTGCAAATATCACTGGCACAAACATTACGGCAGGTACCGTGTCGTTCAGCAATGGTACGCTGACGCTGAATGGTGCTGTACTTACAGGTGGTATAGAGTGGAGCTCGTCTGAAAATCTCACAATAGAGCTGAATGGCGAGAACAGCATTACATGTAGTGACGAGACAAATGCCTTCACGGCTACTTTGTCAGATGCTAATCCTACGTTGTCTTTTGTCAAAGCGCAGAACGCAACAAGTGCAAGCTTGACGTTGACAGTTCCCAAGACAAAGAATACCATCAGCGGGTTCTATCCAGTTAATCATGAAAGTATGTTCATGATAAATGAGAATAACGAGACGGTATGCACAACGCTTATCACTTCCAATATTTTAAGTGGAGGAAGTGGAACAAGCACCGATCCGTTTATTATAAAGACAATGGATGATTTGAAGAACTTCTCTGAATATATCAATGGATCTGTCATCTCTAATACGTCTTATGCTAAGCTCAGTGATGATATTAGTCAGAATGGACTTGACTGTAGTTCAGCGACGGTTAATCCAATAGGTTATGGTAATATCTTCTTTGCAGGAACCTTCGACGGTAATGGCAAGACTATCAAGAATCTGACCATCGCAGACAATGACGGAGATTGTGTCGGTTTCTTCAGAATTCTAGGTACCAATGGAATGATAGAAAATCTGACCATTGACAACCTCATATTGAGTGGCGGTAACAGCTCTTCTAACGATATCGGTGGTCTGGTGGCTTATCTTAATGGTGGTGCAATTAGCAACTGTACCATTAAGAACAGTACGATATCTTGTAAGAATGATACTCAGAGTCCTACTGTTGGAGGTTTGGTTGGCGAACTGAGTAGTGGTAGTATTACGAACAGTACCGTTCAAGCTTGTACTGTAAATGCAGTGACTCAGGACACATGGAATTCAGGAGCTCAGGCAAATGCTGGAGGTATTGTAGGTAATGCTGTTGGAGGTACAATTACTGGTTGTCAGGTAAAGGGAACTACAACAGTAACAGCTGACTATGGAGAGTATAGTGCAAGTATTGCTGCAGGTGCTTTGTTTGGAAAATACAGTGGAGCAACACTGTCTAACAATACCTATGAATATACCGTGACAGCAACGGAAAAGGTGTATGTAAATGACCCAGAACTTCAAACTCAAGGGCTTCAAACTACCGACAAGACTGGCTATACGCAGCGTGCAATTGGTGGAAAGACATGGAATGAGCAAACGGAAACATACGAAACAATTCCTGATATTACAGACAACAACGGCGCCGTGATGTACACCAAGTCAGTTGCTCTGCCAGTAGAGTCTGCTCAGGCAACAGTGATGGGTGAGGAGGGCACCTACTATTCTACTGATGTTGTTAGCGATGCTGTCGTTCTTAATGTCGCTCCAGGTCAGACTGCAACATTGAATGCAATCCCTGGCGATGGTTTGGCTATCGCTTCACTTACTGCAACGAATACCACGACGAGTGAGGAAATAACGACTACTGCTACAGCAATGTCGGGCAACGTAACGCAATACACCTTTACGATGCCTAATGCACCGGTGACAGTTGTTGTGGCAACAGTAGCAGCATACGGTATATCTGTGGCTGGTGTTGAAGTAACTGAGCTGAACTACACCGACGTGCTGGGCGACGGCAAGGTGTCATTTGTCCTTCCCGTCCAGTCGTTAGAGACTCCAGCAGAGTCTACGCCGGCAACTCTGACGCTGAACGGTGCAACAATTAATGGGGGCATTCGTTGTAGCCTTGATGGAGCACTGACAGTCCATCTTGTAGGCCAGAATGTTATCGATGGCGGATATGTTGACGCTAATAATAATGGTGAGAGAGCCTTTGTAGGTGAACTTCAAACCACAAAACTGACAATTACTACCGATGCAGAGAATCCTGGACAATTACTGCTGAAGAGACCATACGTTAATCAATACAATAACGCAGAGTATTACAGTGACAATATGTATCCTTCATTTAAGGATGGCTTGGTTGAGAGTAAGAACAATAACGATAAGAAGGTGCTCATTGCACAAGGTCCTGTGGTGACACCAGGTGATGGACTCTATTGGCCTACCCAACAGTATACTATTACAGATGGTGCACAAATTTCTTGTAGTAATAGTCAAGGACAATCTGTGGATGTAAGCGTAAATGCAAACTCATTTACCTTGACGAAAACAGGAAAATATCATATAAGTATTTCGAAAGCAGTGACAGTTGATGATACGAATTTCAGTCTGTCTAACAGCGGACTCTATATCGTTCATAATAAGCCAGGCTTCAGCAAAGAGGCTGGTTCCTATACTGGAGCACAGACTGTTAAACTGACTAATCTTCCTAGCAATTTATCTACTAGCACTGAGGCCTATCCACAGGTTTGGTACTACTTAAACAACAGCAAGAATGACTCAATACAATACACTTCTGCCAATCAGACGATAGCAGTCAATGAATCTACTAGGGTAAGTGTTTACATTATTGATGAAGATTCAGGTAAGGTTGTGAAGAGTGCTGCTGTAACGGCTCAGTATACCATTCGTCAGGATCCTGCCCTGCGCTTCTATACTTCTGAAAACAGTTATATGTCTACAGGAAGCACAGAGAACATCTCATATGACGATGAATTCACCTCGCCAGTATTGAAGGGAAAGATAAACGGTGAATACACAAACGAACTGACAGCCCTTGGCATTACTTACAGCAGCAGTGACGAGACTGTGGCGACCATCGACCAGACGGGTAAGATAACCATTGTGGGTGGCGGCTATGCAACGATTACAGCTACGAGCCAGCAGACGGATCTCTATAGTGCAAGCTCTACCAATTTCATTTTGAAGGTAAGACCTGCAGATCCCAATGTCTCTTTGGAAGAAGGTGCGTACTATACGGGTAAGAAATTGACGATGGTAAGAATCGGAGAGAATGGCACCATGTATTATTCTTACGGATACAAAGAAGAATCAGAACGTACGGTCTATCCGGAAGGTGGTATCTCACTACCGAAGGGTTGCTACGACTTCTATCCCTACACCCGCTGTGGCACTAACGAGCGGAATATCTGGTCGTACGGCAATGCCCACAGGATGATGTATGTCTATGACCAGCCAACCATCAGTAAGGACGCTGGGACATACGACGGTGAGATAGAAGTGGAAATTACCAATTTGCCAGAAAGCGGTTCGTACAACGCTGACGTCTATTACTATTTCGACGATGATGAGGACCATGCAGTGCAGTACACGTCAGGCAGCAAGATTACCGTCAACGAGAGCAAGACGCTGAATGTCTATATCTATGTGGAGGGTGATTCCTCTAAGAATTATAAGACGGATGTCATAAAGCGCCAATATGTCATTCGTCAGGATGCGGGTCTGGCATATACGCAGAATAATGAGCCTGTTGAGGATGCTGAATATACGATTGGTGCTACAGATAATGTGGATTTGCCAGAACTGGTGAATGAAAACGGGGTGACAGTGACATACACCAGCAATGATGAGCAAGTGGCTACTGTCAATGCTCAAGGTAAGGTGACTATCGTTGGAATTGGCGAAACCACCATTATGGCAACGTCAGCACAGACAGCAACGTTGATGGCTGGTGAAGCATCGTACACACTGAGAGTCTATAAGGATTTGAATTATGAGAGCATTACGGTGACAGTTGCTGATGCAACCTATACTGGTGAAGCTGTAGAGCCGGAAGTGACAGTGAAGGATGGTACAACGGATATCACCGAGTTGATGATTATTAGCTATGACAACAACGTAGAAGTGGGCAATAATGCCACAGTAACCATTGTGCCAAACAATGATTTGGAGGTGAATTTCTACGTAGGTAGTAGAACGGAGACATTTAGCATCGTTACCCGTACACTGGAAATTGGTTCGGATGTGACATTTGCCAGTGGACAGAAGTGGGCTTCGTTCTATACGACAACGGAAGACTTGCTGTTGCCTGAGGGTGTGATGGCATATATCGTGACAGCTGTAGGTAATGATGTGGCTACGGTGAAAGCAATCAATTATGTGCCGAAGAATGTGCCAGTACTGATAGAGAAAGAGTCGACAACGACAACGGATAATATGAGTGCTGAGGGCAACCTGTTGCAGGGAACGGCTGAGAGTACTGCTGTAAGCGGTATCGAGGGCAATGTCTATGTGCTCTATAATGGTGGCTTCACACGAACTACGAGTGGAGCGATACCTGCTAAGCGCGCTTATCTGGTGCTGGAGCAGGCTGCTGGTGCTCGCCTGAGTATTGTTGAGGGTGAGGCAACGGACATTACTTCTGTTGGTTACGATTCAGTCGCAACAGACGGAAGTACCTACGACATGCAAGGCCGCAAGGTTGAGTCTCTATCGAAGAAGGGATTGTATATCAAGAACGGACGTAAAGTGGTAATCAAGTAAACGAAGGGAGGATATGACTATGAGATATAGCATGAAACATTTTGCATTGACTGTTGCACTGATGTTGTCTACCACAATGATGTGGGCAGCAGACGAAGTGGTGATTATCAAAAAACTGAATGGTACAACAAATAGCAATGCTGGTACGGTGACGTCGGCTGTCAGCAACGGTAAGTGTACGCTGACAGTGACACCAGCTGACGGTAACTACATCACGGTAGATTTCATTACTGCCGAGCGACTCGTGAGCGGAAACATGGCACAGGCTCCCCGTCGTCGTATTGGAATGGACAATATGTTGACGGTGTCGGCTGTGTCATCGTCGGATGATCCCAGTGGTGAGACGAAGTACACGTTTGATATGCCTGGAGCTGATTATTATGTAGAAGTGATTGCTGACTTCCAGAGTCGCACTAGTATCAGTGATGCTGATATTACATTGGCGCAGACGACGTTTACCTATGACGGCGAGGCGAAGACTCCTGATATCCAAAGCGTTTTCGTTGGTGGTAAGTCACTGACTTCGGATGATTATTCTATTGAATATAGTGACAACATCAATGCGGGTACGGCAACAGTAACGTTGACGGGTCAACGCACCTATACAGGTACTGCTACTGCTGACTTCACCATTGGCAAGGCAACGATTACACCAACAGTCACGATAGAAGGCTGGTCTTATGGTTCAACACCGAGCACTCCAGTTGTGACTGGTAATAGCGGCAATGGCGATGTAACAATTACCTATGCCTCCAAGGGCACTACCACGTTCAGTGAGAGCGTTCCTACCGCCGTTGGTGATTATATTGTTAAGGCCACGATTGCCGAGACTGCGAACTACGAGGGTGCTGAGGTCACTGCTGAGTTTAGCATCTCTGCTTCTGCTGCTGTTATTACGAAGCTTCCTGCTGCTATTGATGGCCTGACGTATACTGGTGAGTCACAGTCGCTGATTACCGCAGGTGAGGCTACTGGTGGTGAATTGCAGTACAAGTTGGGTGCTGACGGTACCTACGGCACGACGATACCTAGTGCTATCAATGCCGGTACCTACACTGTATATTATAAGGTCGTTGGTGATGCTAACCACACTGGCGTCGCTGAAGCATCTATTGAGGCAACTATTTCGAAGGCCAAGCTTACACCAACAGTCACGATAGAAGGCTGGTCTTATGGTTCAACACCGAGCACTCCAGTTGTGACTGGTAATAGCGGCAATGGCGATGTAACAATTACCTATGCCTCCAAGGGCACTACCACGTTCAGTGAGAGCGTTCCTACCGCCGTTGGTGATTATATTGTTAAGGCCACGATTGCCGAGACTGCGAACTACGAGGGTGCTGAGGTCACTGCTGAGTTTAGCATCTCTGCTTCTGCTGCTGTTATTACGAAGCTTCCTGCTGCTATTGATGGCCTGACGTATACTGGTGAGTCACAGTCGCTGATTACCGCAGGTGAAGCTACTGGTGGTGAATTGCAGTACAAGTTAGGCACTGACGGCACCTATGGCACGACGATACCTAGTGCCATCAATGCTGGTAGCTACACTGTATATTATAAGGTTGTTGGTGATGCTAACCACACTGCTGTCGCTGAATCATCCCTTGATGTTACGATTGCCAAGGCCAAGCTTACGCCAACAGTCACGATAGAAGGCTGGTCTTATGGTTCAACACCGAGCACTCCAGTTGTGACTGGTAATAGCGGCAATGGCGATGTAACAATTACCTATGCCTCCAAGGGCACTACCACGTTCAGTGAGAGCGTTCCTACCGCCGTTGGTGATTATATTGTTAAGGCCACGATTGCCGAGACTGCGAACTACGAGGGTGCTGAGGTCACTGCTGAGTTTAGCATCTCTGCTTCTGCTGCTGTTATTACGAAGCTTCCTGCTGCTATTGATGGCCTGACGTATACTGGTGAGTCACAGTCGCTGATTACCGCAGGTGAGGCTACTGGTGGTGAGTTGCAGTACAAGTTGGGTGCTGACGGCACCTATAGTACGACGATACCTAGTGCCATCAATGCCGGTACCTACACAGTCTATTATAAGGTAGTTGGTGATGAGAACCACACAGGTGTCGCTGAAGCATCTATTGAGGCAACTATTGCCAAGGCAACGATTACACCTACTGTCACCCTGCAAGGATGGGATTATGGTGATGAGCCCAACATACCAGTCGTGGAGGGTAACTTAGGCAATGGTTCGGTGACATTTACCTATGCTACTCAAGGCTCAAATCAATTCAGCACGGAGATACCCACAGTCGCAGGTAATTACATAGTCAAGGCCACGATAGCTGAAACCGAAAATTATCAGGGTGGCGAGGCTACAACTGAATTTACCATTGAGACAGTGTGGTTAATCGTAAATGGCATTAAAGTCACTGAGCAAAATCGTCGTGATATTCTTAATGATAACGGTTCAGTGAAATTTAATGGTATAAATCAACTTATATTGGAAAAGGCAGAAATCAATGGTGATATCCGTTCCTATATCGACAAACTGGTAATTTATCTAAAGGGAGACAATTACATAAATGGCACAATTATTGGTAAGCAGGCAGAACTGGTGTTTACCACCGAGGGTAATGAACCTGGTAATTTGACTATTAAGACAGAAACTGAGAATCGTGTTATTACAGGATTTGAGCTCATTTCCTTTGAGCAGAATCTGACAATATTGTCTGGTAGTTATGACGCTAAGGAGGCTGTCATCGGTACGCCCGTGAAGCCTATTGCCGACGAGGAAGATCCTGAGAATATCGTTAATCTGGGCGATACCGGTGATGAGGATGATCTCAGCAATACTATCATCAATGATGTGCTCTATACCCTTGATGCTGACAATGATGACGGTGTTAATCCAGAAGAGAACAGCGTGGTGTTAGGTTCTTCGATGGCCGATGAAGATATCGACGATGTTATCAATAATTATACACCAGGTACTGAAGAGTTCGCAGAACACTTTGCTGGTGTTACCTTCATGATTCCTGCTGGTACGGGTAAGGTGCTTGTTACCGCTAAGACTGGTGAGGAGGGTATCATGCATGTAAAGATTGGTTCTCAGACTCCTTATGTCATTACTGGTGTCCTGGAGTATACTGATTTCGAAATACCTTATGCTTGCGCGCAGGCAACCTATGTATATATCTATAATGCCAGTCCTGCTACTGAGACCGCTGAGGCCAAGGACAACCGTGCTGGTAAGAAAACTACGGTAACAATCGGTCTGTCTAGTGTTGGTGTCAGCGCATCAGGTATGCAGTCGTCAAACAGCGAAGGTAATGTGGATGGTGAGACGAATGTCTTGACAGACGATGATGTTACCTATGATTTGGAGGAAGGTACACTGATAGCTACAAATAGTGAGGTAACGACTATTGCTGACGAGGCCTTTGTCAGTTTCCCATTCCTGAAATACATCGACTTGCGTAATACACAGATTACTGGTATTCATGTTAGTCGTGAGGAAGGACCATTCAAGGGCGTGTCGAAGAATACCTTCATCTATCTGCCTACAGGTAACACCACTGACGAGGCGAATGTCATCATAGGCAACATCTGTGAGTATGTCTTGCTTGATGGCGATATGAATGAGGAGGAGTCGTTCGGACTCTCTGGTAGTTTTACTACTGGTTCGATTGATTTTGACCGCACATTCAATAAAGATGAGGTGTCGACGCTCTACCTGCCGTTCCCCATCAGTGCTGCTGACAAGGACTTCTTCGGTACGTTCTATACTGTTGAGAAGATTGTAAACGGACAGGTAATCGTTAAGAAGGTTGAGGGCGACATCCAAGCGCACACACCATACCTCTTCAAGGCAGCAGCCGATGGTACACAGCTGTATAACCTTGATGTTATTGAGATGAGTATGCCGGAAGGATCTGCAGCTGCTGTTTCACACCGTGCAGAGAGTAGTGCTCAGCTGATAGGCTGCTATGAATTCTTCTATGGTGAGGGCGAGACACAAGTCTTCATCTTTGCACCTAATGACGACCCAGAGAAGATTACCTTCGAGCGCATCCATACTGAAGACTTCATCAAACCCTTCCAGGCCTATCTGTTTACCGATGTTGAAGGTACCACGTTGGGTGTGACGGACAAGGAAGAAGCTAGTGGTATTGTTTCCGTAGGTTGTGGTATTATCGCAACTGATAGGGTTTACGACCTGCAAGGTCGTAGATTAGTCAATGGCCACTGGCCAAAAGCTAAAGGGATATATATTATTAACGGACAGAAAACGGTAATCCGCTAATGCCCATGACAGAAGAACTATTAGAACAATTAAATCAAGGACAACGCGAGGCCGTCACTTATTGTGATGGCCCGCAGTTGGTTATAGCAGGTGCTGGTTCTGGAAAGACCCGTGTGTTGACGTATAAGATTGCCTATCTGCTAGCTAACCATGCTTATCAGCCTTGGAACATCCTGGCGCTGACCTTCACTAACAAGGCCGCTCGTGAAATGAAAGAGCGTATTGGTCGACTGGTAGGGCAGGAGCAAGCGCGTTATCTGCAGATGGGTACGTTTCACTCGGTCTTTGCACGTATACTTAGGGCAGAAGCTGACAGGATCGGTTTCAACTCTAATTTCACTATCTACGATCAGTCTGACTCGCGTTCGTTGGTGAAAAGCATCATCAAGGAGATGCAGCTTGACGACAAGACGTATAAACCCGCTAGCGTGGCTGACCGTATCTCAATGGCTAAGAACCATTTGCTGTTGCCGCAACAGTATATGGTGAGTTCGTGGGCTGCTGACGATGCACAAAAGAAGCGTCCGCAGGTTGGTAATATATATAATAGGTACGTAGAGCGCTGTCGTCAGGCAAATGCTATGGACTTCGACGACCTGCTGGTACAGACTTTCCTGTTGTTTAAAAATCATGAGGATATCCGCCAGAAATATGTGGAACGTTTCCGTTATGTGCTGGTTGACGAGTATCAGGACACTAACTACGCCCAGCAGGAGATTGTCCTTCAGTTGACCTGTGAGCACGGGCGTGTCTGTGTGGTGGGTGACGATGCTCAGAGCATCTACAGTTTCCGTGGTGCAAACATCGACAATATCCTTAATTTCCAGAAACAGTATGAGGGTTCACGTCTCTTTAAGCTTGAGCAGAACTACCGTTCTACACAGCTCATCGTGAAGGCTGCCAATAGCCTGATACGTAAGAACGAGCGACAGATACACAAGGATGTGTTCAGTGAGAACGAGGAGGGAGAGCGTCTGACCTTAAAGCCGGCCTATAGTGATAGGGAAGAGGCTATTATAGTGTGTAACGATATCAAGCGAATCCGTCGACAGGACCAGGCACAATATAGTGATTTCGCTATTCTGTATCGCACCAACGCACAGAGCCGTTCCTTTGAGGAACAGATGCGCAAGGACGGCATTCCGTATCGTATCTATGGCGGTCTGAGCTTCTACCAGCGCAAGGAAATCAAGGATGTCATTGCTTACTTCCGTGTAGTCTCTAATCCCAATGATGAGGAGGCTCTGCGTCGAATCATCAACTATCCCACACGTGGCATTGGCGATACGACGGTGGCAAAGATCGTAGAAACAGCTAACCTGCATCATGTCAGTCTGTGGAGTGTCATCCAACAGCCCATTGTTTTTGATTTACAGTTGTCGAAGGGTACGCTGAACAAGATAGATGCCTTCAAGCAACTTGTTGAGGGCTGGACTATGCGTATCGGCCAGGAGGATGCCTATGTACTGGGACATTCTATCATTATGGAGAGTGGTATCAGTAAGGATATCTATGGCTCAAATAATCCAGAGGATTTGTCACGTCAGGAGAATCTGGAGGAGTTCTTAAGCGGTATGCAGGATTTTGTGGAGAGTCGCAAGGAGGAAGACCGTGGTGATGAAATTGCGCTGAGCGACTTCTTGCAAGAGGTAGCGCTGCTCACAGACCTCGATAGTGATGGCGATGAAGAACAACCGAAGGTAACACTGATGACGGTTCATGCTGCCAAGGGTTTGGAGTTTCCTACCGTCTTCGTAGTTGGATTGGAAGAGAATATTTTCCCATCTCCGATGTGTACGGGTTCGATGCGTGAGCTGGAAGAAGAACGCCGCCTGCTGTATGTGGCTATCACTCGTGCAGAGAAACACTGTATCCTGACGTGTGCGCAGAACCGTTTCCGTTATGGTAAGATGGAATATGACACTCCCAGCCGTTTCATCAAGGATATTGACCCACGTCTGCTTAAAGTAGAAGGGGGCACAGGAATTCCTGGGTTGCCTAAAAGTTCTGGTATGTTTAGTAGTTCTAGTATGTCTAGTCCAACTAGTTACACTAGTAGAACTAATTATAGCCGTCCCGTACAGAACCCGCGTCCTGTGGCTACCCAGTTTATTGCTGACGTAAAGCCTCGTTTGGTGCCTGTGCGCAAGGAGGCTCCCGCGCCACAGTCATCTATAGGTGATATTGGACTGAAGGAGGGTAACATCATTGAGCACCAACGCTTTGGCATCGGTACTGTTGTAAAGGTAGAGGGTAGTGGTGAGAATACTAAGGCTACGGTGAACTTCAAGAATGCAGGTACCAAACAGCTGCTGCTGAAATTCGCAAAATATACGATAATAGGCTAGTTGTACTAGTAAGATTAGTGGAAAGCTATAAAGCCTCGTCTTCTGGATGTTCCAGAAGGCGAGACTTTGTTTTGGGTAGATGTTTCTTCTTACGGAGATAGGCTGCTTTACGAGCTTCATACTCCTCGAAGTGCTTCTCTAAGAAATTGTCAGCCATTGCGGAAGCTACTTGTTGACATTATAAATTACACTCATGCGTATGGGGGCGTGTTTGTTGTTTGCACCACCCACCAGGCGTACGCTGTTAACGTTCATCTCGTTGGCAATACCTGATGAAGCGGTAGATGACGTCGTAGTACTGGTCTCTACCTCTACAGGGATGAGTACCGCCTTGTTCCAATTTTCAGACTTACCTTTATGGGAATACATGTTGTTTATCAGATAAGCGAGATTGTTGAAACTATAGGTCTTTTGTGCACTATTGTAGGTAGCCAGATAGGATGTGATATTATCTGGCGTACCGTTAACCTCAAAGAAGGAACGGAGACTGTCCAGCTCTATGAGCAACAATCTGGTAGGCTCTTCAAGGATAACCTCAGAGGTGTTGCTACGAGACCTCATACGTGTGAAGGTAACCTTTGCCGACGTGATGGTGTCATTCTCGTGACCCTTTTTGATGTCGTCGATGGGTAGTGTCACCTCTGTATAGATACCGGCTGGCGTCTTCAGATAGGTACAAGTGTCCGTAGCTACTAACTTGTCAATACCAGCCTGGTCATAGCTGATATGTGTGGCCTTGAGCACCTCGTCAGTAGAGTTGAGTGAACAAGTGGCATTGTAGGTGGCATCGTCCGACTTGTAACGATAGTACATGTTTAGCTGGGTGAAAGCCACCTCAATGATGTTTCCCTGACCGTCGGTCGACTTAATGTAAAAACCAGGACATACACTATGCGAGAAAGTATTGAAGTTCCTGAAAAGTGCAGGGCTCTCGTAGAATTTACGCATGATGTAGGTACCATAGTTGTTGTACTTATTACCGTCCTTGTCAATGTACTCCTTGTTAAGAGGCACCTTGACATAGGCGAAGTACTTACCAGTACGATAGACGTTACGCATACTGTCGCTGAGTGTCAGGTCACTGGTGGTATATACCTTGTCGCTTCTGACGGCACCATTGTCTGTACGAACGATTCCCGCAGCCTCAGGGTCAAAGTCGGTATAGATGACATCACTGTTCTTCATGGGCTTGGTAAGCTCCATGAGAGCAAGCTTCATAGCTGTCAGCGAATCGCCTTGGAAGGTATTAATCAGAATGTGAACGTTACAGGAGTCAACAATGGGCAGATTGTTCTCATCGCGGCTGGCGATGATATCACTGCTCTTGAATAGGGTGGCAGACTCAGACTCCAGAAGAGAAAACTGCGTAGAGTAGTCACACTTGATATAGGTGCCAGTCTCAGGGTCTTTGATACGACCTAAGTATGAATAGGCATTACGTGACAGTACAGCACCTGACGGTATCGAGCGGGTGGTAATGTCAAAGGTATCTGTCTCTGTGGTGAATCTGTCAGCTACGCTTGTCAGCGAGTAGCCCACTGTTGATGTGTCTTCACTACACGACGAGATTGCTGCTGTGAGAAGCGCAATCCCGACCATTATCCAATTTCTCATTTCTTTTCCTTACTTATATCTTTTCGTAAAAATCCTCGTATGCACTATAGAAGTCCTCACCAGGATAGTCGAGGGTGGGGATGTTGTTCGCCTTAGCATACTTCAGGAGTTCAGCATTTACATCTTGATGTGCTGCAATGACGCCGTCACTATAGTCGATGGCCATCTTGTTCAATTCGTCGAAGTCGAAGGTGTCGTTGTATTTCTTCAGTACCTCGGCATTGGCCTCGCGGAATTCTACACACTTCTTGAAGTTGTCGCCAAAGTCAGAGGTGATGGTCTTGGGGAACAGCGATGTCACCACCTTGGTATTGGCAAATGAGGGCTCCTCATGATAGGCGGTCTTGATGTAGAGAGGTACTACGGCACTCATCCATCCTTGTACGTGGATGATGTCGGGTACCCAACGCAGCTTCTTGACAGTCTCCAGTACGCCACGAGCGAAGAAGATGGCACGCTCACCGTTGTCGGCATAGTCGTTGCCATTCTCGTCCTGCTCCATCTTACGCTTAGTGAAGTAGTCCTCGTTATCGATGAAATAAACCTGTATGCGTGTACCCACAATGGTGGCCACTTTGATAATCAAAGGATGGTCGGTATCGTCAATAATCAGGTTCATACCTGACAGACGAATTACCTCATGAAGCTGTCCGCGACGCTCGTTGATGATGCCCCACTTGGGCATGAATGTGCGTATTTCGTGACCAGCATCTTGCATTGCCTGAGGCAACGCCTTACCCATCAGCGATAGGTTGCTATCGGGAACATAAGGAACGATCTCCTGATTGATGAATAGAATCTTCTTTGCCATATGGTGCAATTTTATCTTTGCAAAGATACGAAAAATAACTCACAAAAACACAAAAATGTGCATATTTTATATTTTTTAGCCTTGTTTTTGGCATATTTTTACGATATTTCTTTCTTATTTGGTAAAAATGTTGTTATTTTGCACCCGATTTTGTACACTATCAGTTTAAAATGAAAGTATTTAATAAGATTGTTGACCTTCAGAACCAGTTGTTTGAAGATCGCAAGCAAGGAAAAGAAATAGGTCTTGTACCTACGATGGGAGCACTGCATGAAGGACACGCCTCGCTGGTGCGTCGCAGTGTGAAGGAAAATGGGATAACAGTGGTGTCGGTATTTGTCAATCCGACACAGTTTAACGACAAAAACGATTTGAAGAACTATCCCCGCACATTGGATGCTGACTGCAAACTGTTGGAGGAGTGTGGTGCTGACTATGTTTTGGCACCCAGCGTTGAGGAGATGTATCCTACGCCTGATACCCGTCAGTTTGAGTATCCTCCTGTCTCTACTGTGATGGAGGGTGCTCATCGTCCAGGTCATTTCAATGGCGTGTGTCAGGTGGTCAGCCGCTTGTTCTATATCGTAAAGCCCAATCGTGCTTATTTTGGCGAGAAGGACTGGCAGCAGATAGCTGTTGTAAAGGCGATGGTTCGTCATCTGCAGTTGCCTGTCCAGATTGTCGAGTGCGATATTGTTCGTGATGCAGACGGACTGGCTCGTAGTAGCCGTAACACGTTGTTATCCAAGGATGAACGCGCTATTGCCCCAGCCATCTATAAGGCGCTGAAAGACAGCTTGAAGTATGCCCAAACCCATAGCGTGCAGGAAACACACGACAAGGTGGTGAGCGATATCAATAGTGTAGATGGTCTGGATGTAGAGTATTTCTCTATCGTTGATGGCAATACGTTGCAGGATATTGAGAATTGGGACGATACTCCTTATGTTGTTGGTTGTATCACCGTTTATTGTGGCAAGACACCTATTCGATTAATAGATCATATCAAGTATAAAGCCGTATGATGATAGAAGTTCTGAAATCCAAGATACATTGTGCCACCGTTACGGAGGCTAATCTCAACTACATGGGTAGCATCACCATCGATGAAGACCTTATGGATGCAGCTAACCTCATTGCCGGCGAGAAGGTGCAGATTGTTGACAATAATAATGGTGAACGCTTCGAGACCTATATAATAAAAGGTGAGCGTGGCTCTGGCTGTATCTGTCTGAACGGTGCTGCTGCCCGTAAGGTACAAGTGGGCGATGTGTGCATCATCATCTCCTATGCCATGATGGATTTTGAAGAAGCGAAGACCTTCAAGCCCCATGTGGTTTTCCCCAATGAAGATAATAAACTATAATAATTAAGCCGCTCAACATTGAGCGGCTTAATTATTGGCTGTTAGCCTTTAGCGATAGGCTTTGGCTATTAGCTTACTCGATAACTACGAGGGGATCGTCTTCCATGACGCTCTGGCCGGGCTTTACTAAGATGGCTGCCACCTTACCGTCTTTCTCTGACTCGATGTTGTTGGCCATCTTCATAGCCTCCAATACGAGCAGCGTGTCGCCAGCCTTTACCTCGTCGCCGACGGCAACCTCGATAGAGGTGATAACGCCGGGCAGTGGAGCCTTGACGGCATTGTTGGTGTTTACGTTGGCGTTGCCCTCGGAAGTAGCCTCAGAAGCGGCGTCGCTTGCTGCGGCGGGTTTGCCGAGTACGACCTTCTTCTTCTCAGGTTCAGCCTCAGGTTCCCATTCCACCTTGTACTCCTCACCATTCACAGTGACGGTAGCGATGGTTCCCTCTATATCGCCAATGGCTACCTCATACTGGTTGCCATTGATGGTGTACTTATATTCTTTCTTCATGATAATTACGTTTTAAGGATGAGCGGTCATTGTCTGGGCATAGCCGTTCCACTGAGTCTGCTTCTCGGCAATTGTGATGATGCCGGGCTCCTTGTCGTGGACGTTGTTGCCCTTGAACTCATAGAGCGCCATAGCAATGGCTGCATAAACTTCGTTCTTATTCATAGCTTCTTAACTCTTTTAGCTCCCAATTACATCGGAATATTACCGTGCTTCTTGGCGGGCAGTGAGTCACGCTTGGTGGCCAGCTGAGCCAGTGCACGACAGATGCGGAAACGAGTGTTGCGCGGCTCGATGACATCATCGATATAGCCGTACTTGGCAGCCTGATAAGGATTAGCGAAGAGGTCGTTATATTCTTCCTCCTTCTCAGCGATGAAGGCCTTTACGTCCTCACCAGCTTCCTTCTTGGCCTTTGCTTCCTTAGCGTAGAGCACGGCAGCAGCACCAGATGCACCCATTACGGCGATCTCAGCTGAAGGCCATGCGTAGTTCAGGTCGGTATGCAACTGCTTAGAACCCATCACGATGTGTGAACCACCGTAGGACTTACGCAGGGTAACGGTAATCTTGGGCACTGTAGCCTCACCGTAAGCATACAGCAGCTGAGCACCGTGCAGGATGACGGCGTTGTACTCCTGACCTGTACCAGGCAGGAATCCAGGAACGTCAACCAGTGATACGATAGGAATATTGAATGCGTCGCAGAAACGTACGAAGCGGGCACCCTTACGGCTGGCGTTGACGTCCAGCACACCAGCGTAGCAGCTGGGCTGGTTGGCTACGATACCTACACTCTGACCGTTGAAGCGTGCGAAACCTACGATGATGTTCTTGGCGAACTTAGGCTGTACCTCGAAGAACTCGTGGTCGTCAGTAACAGCGCTGATGACCTTGTACATATCGTAAGCCTCGTTGGGGTTCTCAGGAATAATCTCGTTCAGGCTGTCCTCCAGACGGTCAATGGGGTCTGTGCACTTCTTGCGAGGAGCCAGCTCCATGTTGTTTGAAGGAATATAGCTCAGCAGGGTCTTCAGCATCTCTGCAGCCTCTTCCTCTGTCTTAGCGGTGAAGTGGGTTACACCCGACTTTGAAGCGTGTACAGATGCACCACCCAGGTGCTCCTGGTCGATATCCTCGCCAGTAACGGTCTTCACCACCTTCGGACCTGTCAGGAACATGTATGATGTGCCTTCCATCATCAGCGTGAAGTCAGTCAGTGCGGGGCTGTAAACAGCACCACCAGCGCAAGGACCGAAGATACCGGAAATCTGAGGAATCACACCTGATGCCAGGATGTTACGCTCGAAAATCTCTGCATAACCAGCCAGCGCGTTGATACCCTCCTGGATACGTGCACCACCAGAGTCGTTGATGCCAATCAGTGGGGCACCCATCTTCATGGCCATATCCATCACCTTGCAGATCTTCTGTGACATGGTCTCTGACAGAGAACCTGCATGTACGGTGAAGTCCTGTGCAAAGATGAATACCAGACGACCGTCGATAGTACCGCTACCGGCTACGACACCGTCGCCCAAGAAGTTTTTCTTCTCCATACCGAAGTTGTAGCAACGATGCTCCTTGAACATGTCGTACTCCTCGAATGAGCCCTTGTCGAGCAGCATCTCGATACGCTCGCGGGCTGTGTACTTGCCCTTCTCGTGCTGCTTCTGTATGGCTTTCTCACCACCACCGAGACGAGCCTGTTCGCGCTTCTCGATGAGTTGCTTAATTTTTTCTAATTGCTTGCTCATTGTTTTATTTAGCGTTATTACGTTATATCGTTATTACGTTATCTCGAATTTCTTACTCTGGATGCTCGCAGAGCTCCGTCAAGATTCCACATGTTGACTTTGGATGCAGGAAGGCGATGTTCAGCTGCTCTGCGCCCTTGCGAGGCTTCTCGTCGATGAGACGAACGCCCTTCTCGCTGACCTCAGCCAGTGCGTTGGCTACACCGTCCTCTACGCAGAATGCGACGTGGTGTACACCCTTGTTGCCCTTGTCCAGCCACTTCTGAATGGTGCTCTCAGGAGATGTTGGCTCCAGCAGTTCCAGCTTCACCTCACCGCAGCGCAGGAAGGCAGTCTTCACTTTCTGGTCCTCTACCACTTCAGTTGCATAACACTCCAAGCCCAGCACGTCCGTGAAGTACGGCAGGCTCTCTTCGATACTCTGGACAGCGATGCCCAGATGCTCAATGTGTGAAATTTTCATATCATTGCTTATTAGTTGTACAATTAATGGATGCAAAGATACGAAAAAAATTAAAGATTAAAGATGAAAGATTAAATAATTAAACATTATTAAAACTCTACAAGCACTTTTGCGTTGATTTGTCGTCCCGTTAGGTAGTTGGGTACGGCATACTGGTGGTTCGTGACGTCAGTCACCCAATAGTATGAGTTGACGTTGGAGATACCGAAGATGTTCAGAGCGTCAATACCCAGCCATACGCGTGGATGCTGTAATGATGGCTTGCCATCAGTTTTTCCGACAGCCAGATAGCTCATACCGATGTCGGCACGCTTATAGGCAGGTGCACGGAACTGCTGGTATTCCAATCCGCGGTGGGGGGCTCCAAAGGGCAGTCCGTCAGCAAAGGCCAGTTTCAGCGTCATCTTCCAGCGCTCAGTACCTGGGAAGTAGTCTGTGAAGTGCAGGTTGATGCCCCAGCGCTGGTCGGTAGGCATGGGCACGCTGACCCCATTAATCTTCTGTCGTGTTGACATAATGCTGAAAGTTACCCACGAGTCGGTGCCTGGCACAAACTCACCAAAGAGTTTCAGGTCCAGTCCGGCAACATAACCCTTGGCCATGTTCTCACCGTAGTACACCACCTTCATGTTCTGCACGTTATAGGGCACGAGGTTCGACATCAGCTTGTAATATGCCTCGGCAGTGAAGCGGAACGGGCGTTCCATCATGCGGAAGCGGTAGTCGAAGGCGCCCACGAAGTGGATAGAGCGCTGACTCTTTATCTTGCTGTTCAGCGTCACGACAGTCTGTCCGTTGACGGTCGACGTGTCGCGCAGTTCCTTGTAGAACGGTGCCTGATAGTATATACCTGTGGCGAAGCGAAATGTCATATCCTCGTTCCACGACGGGATGGCGGCTATCGATATGCGGGGCGACACGATAGTTTCCTTGTTATAGCTCCAGTTGGCCATGCGCACACCGTAGTTCAGCGTCAGGTACCACGGCTTCTCACCGCTTGTCTGCATACGGTAGGTGTCCTGTATGTAACCCTCTATGCGGGTGGACTTTAGCTCTGTCTTCGATGCTAGCGAGTAGATCATGTCCAGACGGTCGGCAGAGTGGGGGATGGAATAGCCGCTGGAGTCGCGCATCTCGTACTCCCTGCTTTTCTCTTCTATCTTCTCCCACTTCACGGTGACGCCAGCCTCCCAATCATGTTTGCCAGCCTTATGGTTAGCCATCAGTTTCAGACTCTGCACGTTGGCAGTCAGGTAGTTACGGGCGTGCTCCATATAAGTGCCCACGCCCAGCTGGTCCTGTGTCTGTGCGTCGTTCAGCCAGTACTGTCCCTGAATGTCGTAGGTCTCCTGTTCCTTGGTGTGGAAGGCAGAGTAGAGCAGGCTGATTTTGCTGTTGGCATTAAACGAGCGCGTCAGGCGGGCGGTGCCGAACAGCGTGCGGAAGATATCGCGCTCCTGACCGTCGAAGTACACCTTGAAGGTCTTCACGTTCTGCATCGTGCCAAACGATGTCTCGCGGTCTGTGGGTTGGAAGTTATAGTGGTTTTCCGAGATATTGCCGATGATGTCTAGCGACCACCGCTCGTTGGGCTGGTAGGTGATGTAGGTCTGGTAGTCCAGGAAGTTCGGACGGTACTCGCCCTTCGTCTCTAACGACCCTAACAGGTAGCGTGTCGATTTATAGCGCAGGCCGTGGCTCATGGTGAATTTGGCGGTCTGCTGACCATTGATGGTCACCTTTTCTTTGCTGGCATAGCCCAAAAACACGCCAGCACCCAGCAGAGAAGCATTCACATTGCCCTCGAAGCGGGTGGGGCGACGGTACTGGATGTCGAGCACGCTGGACATCTTGTCACCATATTTTGCCTCGAAGCCACCGCTGGAGAAGCCAATCTTTTCGACCATATCGGAGTTGATGATGCTGAGGCCCTCTTGCTGACCAGAGCGAATCAACAGCGGACGATAGACCTCTACATTGTTTATATATACGGAGTTCTCGTCGAACGAACCGCCACGCACATTATATTGCGACGACAGCTCGTTGTGGGTCGATACACCTGCCTGTTGCTGTACCAGCTCTTCTACGGCATTACCCGTCGTAGAGGGCGTCTGTCGCAGGTTCTTCGCGTCCAACTGTTCTGTGCCGGTGGTCTGTCGCCTACGCTCTGTGACCACCACCTCCTGCAGGGCTTCCATTGGCTGCAGTTGTATCTGTAGCTTCTGATTGCCGCGAGGATTACGCAATACGCGTGTCTTCGTCTGGTAGCCCACCATAGAGAATCTGACCACCACCGAGTCCTTCGACTGCAGCTTCAATGAGTACTCGCCCTTGAGGTTGGCCATTGTTACGGCACCCTGTTCCAGACACGATACGGTAGCCAGTTCTATGGCGTTGCCGTCCTGGTCGCTCACCTTGCCGGAGAGGGTAAACTGCTGTGCGCTGATGCTCATTGCCAGCAGCAGAAATATAGTGATAAGATGTAGTTTCTTTGCGTTCATTCCAATTAATAACGCAAAAACTCCTCGTTTATTATACCCTCCTAACTCTTAATTCTTAATTGCCATAGGCAACAACTCTTAACTCTTAACTCTTAACTCGATTTTATTCTCGCCACAGCCACGACGCCAGTTTGTTCAGCCATCGGAAACTGATGCGGAACCAGCGCAGGGTGCTGACCTCCTTGCCGCCAAAGCTCAGGATGAAGTCGCGGTAAGGGTTGTGACGGAAGGGCAGTCCAACGTCTAAGAAATGGATGTGTTGACAGCCGTCTTTGTATGCTTGACGTATTGAATTCCAGAATGTTACGCCGTTTGGGTGTAGCGAAGCGTAACTCTTTCTTCGAGAGGCAGTATACCAGAGGTAAGCATCTCCTTCAGAGTATACCATCACCGAACAACCGACCGTCTTGCCCTTGTAGGTAGTCAGCAGAATCTTGCAATGCCCGTCGTCCATCATCCCCTTGAAGAAAGCATTGTCGGGCAGATAGCGGCGCAGTTTCAACCAGTAGTGGTGGCGCATCAGCCGGCTGAAAGCCTTGAAGTCCTTATCGGTCTTCACCTCGTGGGTCTCCACGCCACGCTCAATGGCCTGTGTTACGTGCTCCAGCTGTCGCGGCGTGATACGCTCCTCTGGGGTCTTCGAGTGCAGGGAGTTATGCACGTTCATCCACTTCACGGGGAAATAACCCTCCGCGCGGAGTGGGGCGTAGCCGAACATCTTCTGACTCAGATGACTCACCTCCATATACATCGAACGACCAGACAGCTGGCGCGTCAGGGCGTGAATCATCATCGAGAACACCATATTTTCTTTTTCCCCGACATACACACCTTCACCCAGTATGCGTACGTGGCGGTGCAGCATGGGTGGCATCCATACATAGCGGTAGCGCTCAACGGCCAACAGGTGGGCAACTACCTCGCCGTCGTCATCCGTCACCACCACCATGTAGGGCTTGTGGCGTGGCGTCCGCAGGCACAGTTCCATCAGCTCTCGACTGTGGAAGTAGCTGCCCTCAGGCAGTTGGGGCAGTGTGGTGGTGTCTGTATGGATGGTGACTTTCATACTGCAAAGTTATACCATTTCTTTCGAACGACCAAATATTTGGGCGTCGGAATTTGGCAGTTACTGATTTTTTAAGTACCTTTGCAACATTATTAAATAATGCCGACATACGAAAGCGATTTTGGAAGATTAACGCAGTTCGCCCCATA
>R23__coassemble_609_pt1 | contig 22580 bp, 27 predicted proteins | sample R23__metabat2_high_PE_030 | metagenome-assembled genome bin R23 | reverse complement strand
GTTGCTCAGGAACTTATAAATAAAGTTAAATCAAAGTGTTGCGGAATTAAGGAAATATAAAAAAGCATAATATTATATAGGTACGTGCGTGCGTATCAATATTTATTACTACCTTTGCGGGCTGAAATGTCTCTAAGACGATACAAATTTCAAAACAATTATATGATGAAACTGAAAAGAATTTTTGTGGCTGCCCTCACCCTCGTGTGCAGCGCAGTCATGGTGGCACAGGAAATGCAGATGCCGCCAATCCCAGTAGATCCCGCCGTTCGCATGGGTAAGCTGGACAACGGACTGACTTATTACATTCGTCACAACGAGTATCCTGAGCATGTGGCAAACTTCTACATTGCCCAGCGCGTAGGTTCTATCAACGAAGATGAGAGCCAGCGTGGCTTGGCACACTTCTTGGAGCACATGGCTTTCAATGGCTCGGAGCACTTCCCCTCAAAGCCAGAGGGTAAGGGCATTATCGACTATACCCGTTCGCTGGGTGTTGAATTCGGCTCTGACCTGAACGCCTATACCAGCATCGACCAGACCGTTTACCGTGTCTGCGACGTGCCCACCAAGCGCGCTACTGCCCTCGACTCTTGTCTGCTCATCCTGAAGGACTGGTCTAACGGTCTGCTTCTGGAGGCTGAGGAGATTGACAAGGAGCGCGACGTCGTACACAACGAGTGGCGCCTGGGCGAAGGTCCTTCACAGCGCATGATTACCCGTTCGCTGCCCAAGATGTACCCCGGTTCCAAGTACGGTCTGCGTATGCCTATCGGTCTGATGTCTGTCATCGACAGTTTCAAGCCCGCTACCCTGCGCGCCTACTATCATAAGTGGTATCGTCCTGACAATCAGGCCATCATCGTCGTTGGCGATGTCGATGTAGACCACATGGAGGCTAAGATCAAGGAGCTCTTCGCTGGCATCAAGGTTGACCCCAATGCGCCGAAGGTGATTGCCGAGCCTGTTGCCGACAACAACGAGGCCATCTATATCTTCGACAAGGACAAGGAGATGCAGATGAGTCAGGTGATGATTATGATGAAGCACGATGCCACTCCCGACGAGGAGAAAGGCAATATCGGCTATCTCGTGCAGAGTTATATGACCAATGTCATTTCTCGCATGATGAGCCTCCGTCTGAACGAGATGACACAGGAGGAGAGCTGCCCCTTCTTCCAGGCTTACGCTGACGACGACCAGTACCTGCTGTCGAAGACCAAGGACTGCTTCGAGCTCATCGGCGTGCCCAAGGAGGGCAAGGACATGCAGACCCTGCAGACCCTCTATCGTGAGGCAAAGCGCGCCCGCGAGTTCGGCTTCACCGCTACGGAGTATGCCCGTGCACAGGCCGACTACATGAGCGCCTTGGAGAAGCAGTACACCAACCGCGACAAGCGCAAGAATGCCGAGTTTGGCGACGAGTATCGCGACCACTACCTCTCTAACGAGCCTATTCCCCCATTGGACGTGCTCTATCAGCTGATGCAGCAGATTACACCCAACATCCCCGTAGCTGCCGTCAACCAGCTTGTTCCCGAACTGATTGCCGTTTCTGACACCAACCTCGTAGTCATGGAGTGGGCACAGGAGAAGGAAGGCAAGGTCTATCCCACCGAGCAGGACATGGCCGCTGCCATTGCAGCTGCCCGTGCTGAGAAGATTGAGGCATACGTTGACAATGTCAAGGACGAGCCACTGGTGGATGTCACCAAGATCAAGGCCGGTAAGATTGTCAAGGAGACCGAGAACAAGGTCTTTGGCTATAAGGAGCTCACACTCTCCAACGGTGCTACTGTTATCCTGAAGAAGACCGACTTCAAGGACGACGAGATACAGATGCAGGCTTCTGCTATGGGCGGAAAGTCGTTGTATGGTCCTGCCGACTATACCAACCTGAAAGTCTTCGACCAGGTGATTGGCATGAGCGGTATTGGTAACTTCTCCAGCAATGAGCTCACCAAGGCACTGGCTGGTAAGGAGGTCAACGCCGACGCTTCACTCGGCAACACCCGTCAGTACATCACCGCGCACTCTACGCCGAAGGACATCGAGACCATGATGCAGATGCAGTACCTCTACTTCACTGCCATCAACAAGGACGAGAAACAGTTCCAGAACCTGATGACTTCACTGGAAATGGCGCTGAAGAACAAGAACCTGAACCCGCAGGCCGTCTTCTCTGACTCACTGAGCCTCACGCTCTATTCTCACAACCCCCGCTTCGCCAACATCCAGGTGGAGGACTTGAAGGACATCAGCTACGACCGCATTCTTGAGATTGCCAAGGACCGCTATAAGAATGCTGCCCAGTTCACCTTCGTCTTCGCTGGTAACTTCGACGAGCAGACCCTCCGTCCGCTCATTGAGCAGTACATCGCTTCGCTGCCCGCTACCAAGCAGAAGGCTGAGGACTTCAAGGAGATTATGACCCTTGCCAAGGGCGAGGTAGTCAACAACTTCAAGGTGAAGACCGAGTCTCCCAAGGCCATCGCTATGGAGTACTGGTACGCCGATATGCCTTACACCCTGGAGAACTCTGTGAAGCTGGATGCCGTTGGCCAGATTCTCTCTATGATCTATCTGAAGACCATCCGCGAGGACGAGAGCGCTGCCTACTCTTGTGGCGCTGCCGGTAACTTCAACCTCGGCACCCACCAGCCTAAGGCTACCCTGCAGGGCTACTGCCCCATGAACCCCGACAAGCAGGAGATTGCCATCCGCCTGTTGCACGAAGGCATTGCCAAGATGCAGAAGGCCATCGATGCCGACCAGCTGGCTAAGACCAAGGAGTACATGCTCAAGCAGATTGACGTGGACGCCAAGAAGAACAACTACTGGATTAACACCATTACTGCTTATAAGGAGTATGGTATAGACTTCTATACAGACTATAAGAAGACTGTAGAGTCTCTGACCACCGATAACGTTCGCGACTTCCTGAACAAGCTTCTCAAGAGCGGTAATCACACCGAAGTCATCATGCTGCCGGAATAGTCAAATAGTAAAATAGTCAAATCGTCAAATAACACGATGTCTTATTTATTTTCATCAGAATCAGTATCAGAAGGCCATCCCGACAAGGTGGCCGACCAGATTAGCGACGCCATTCTCGACCAGTTCCTGGCTTACGACGACAAGGCCCGTGTGGCTTGCGAGTCGTTTGTCACTACCGGACAGGTGGTGTTGATGGGCGAGGTACGCAGTGATGTGTATATCGACCTGCAGACCATTGCACGTAACACGATTAAGAAGATAGGCTATACCAAGGCCGAATACCAGTTCGACGGCAACTCCTGCGGTATCCTCACTGCTATCCATGAGCAGAGCGAGGACATCAACCGCGGTGTCGATAATGGCGACGAAGACGAGCAGGGCGCTGGCGACCAGGGCATGATGTTCGGCTATGCCACCAACGAGACCGAGAATCTCATGCCCGTGTCTCTCGACCTCGCACATCTCATCATGCGCACCCTCGCAGAGATTCGCAAGGAGGGTAAGGTGATGACCTATCTGCGTCCTGACGCTAAGAGTCAGGTCACCATCCAGTATAGCGATGCCGGCATTCCTGAGCGCATCGATACCATCGTCGTCTCTACGCAGCACGACGAGTTCGACAGCGACGACGAGCGCATGCTCGCCAAGATTCGCGAGGACGTCATCAACATCCTCATTCCGCGTGTCAAGGAGAAGATTCACTCAGCCAGCGTGTTGTCGTTGTTCGGTAGCGACATCAAATACTTCGTCAACCCCACCGGCAAGTTTGTCATCGGTGGCCCTCATGGCGATACCGGCCTGACGGGTCGTAAAATCATTGTCGATACCTATGGTGGCAAGGGAGCCCACGGTGGTGGCGCCTTCTCTGGCAAGGACTCCAGCAAGGTAGACCGCAGTGCCGCCTACGCTGCCCGCCATATCGCCAAGAACATGGTGGCTGCAGGTGTTGCCGACGAGATGCTCGTGCAGATTAGCTACGCCATCGGTGTCGCCAAGCCCATGAACATCTACGTCAATACCTATGGCCGCTCACATGTCCAGATGACCGACGGCGAGATTGCCAAGAAGATTGAAGAGCTCTTCGACCTGCGCCCCAAGGCCATCGAGCGCTCGTTGAAGCTGCGCCAGCCCATGTATCTGGAGACCGCAGCCTACGGACACATGGGTCGCCAGTGCGAGGTGGTGAAGAAGACCTTCACCAGCCGCTACCACGAGACGAAGACTATCGATGTCGAGCTCTTCACGTGGGAGAAGCTGGATAGAGTAGAGGATATCAAGAAAGCCTTTGCATTGTAAGCATTGACACCGTCAGACAGCATATTTCTGTTACAGGAACCGGTGAAGGAAGCGTCCATCGTGGAACTTCCCCTGTACTATAAGGAGGGATTCTTTTCTAAAGACTCCCTCCTTCACCCTGAATTGCCCGCAGGGCGTGCTGATGTGGCAGGCGAGCCCATCCCCTATAGCGTGCGCACCGACGATACCCTCACCACGCTCTTGCTGGCGCTCACCATCCTGGCGTTCATTGCCTATTCCAATATCCGAGGCTTCTTCACCCGTCAGGTCAAGAACTTCTTCCGTCCACCGCTCGATGGCACCACCACCGTCAGGGAGACGCTCACCGAGGTGCGCTTCCAAGGGTTCATCGTCTTCCTCACCAGCGTCCTCTACGCCACGCTCTATTATTTCTATGCCCTCCACTATATCGGCGACACCTATATTCTCGACTCGCAGTACTACCTCATCGCCATCTTCTGTGCCATCTTCCTGCTCTATATTCTGCTGAAGGTGTGGTTGTACTCGTTCGTCAATTGGGTGTTCTTCGATGGTAAAAGAAACGGACAATGGATCAGGTCTCTCTCGTTTCTTATCTCCTTGGAAGGCCTCCTGGTATACCCCGCCATTCTCATGGGTCCATATCTCAATGTTCCTATACAAAATGTAGAAATTTATTTCGCTATAGGCTTCATTTTGGTCAAATTAATGACATTTTATAAGTGCTATGTCATCTTTTTTCGCCAAAATGTCGTTGGTCTGCAAATTATTTTGTACCTTTGTGCGCTCGAAATAGTGCCTTTACTGGCATTGTGGGAAGTTCTGTACATTACAGCAAATAGTTTGAAAATAAATTTTTAGGACACAATGATAAAAAAGATTTTGGTTTCACAACCTAAACCGTCAAGCGAGAAGTCACCCTACTACGACATCGCTTCCAAGTTCGACGTAGAACTCGTGTTCCGTCCGTTCATCAAGGTGGAGGGAATCTCTGCGAAGGACTTTCGTGCCCAGAAGGTGAACATCTTGGACTACACTGCCATTGTCTTCACCTCGCGCCATGCCATTGACCATTTCTTCACCCTCGCCAAGGAGTTGCGTGTCGCTATTCCTGAGGATATGAAGTATTTCTGCGTCACGGAGACTATCTCGCTGTATATCCAGAAATATGTGCAGTACCGCAAGCGCAAGGTCTTCTTCGGCACCACCGGTAAGATTGACGACCTGCTGCCCACCATGGCCAAGCACAAGACCGAGAAGTATCTCGTACCCATGAGCGACGTCCATAACGACTCCGTTGCCCAGCTCCTTGACTCTAAGAAGCTCAACCACCGCGAGTGCGTCATGTACCGCACCGTCAGCAACGACTTCACTCCTGAGGAGGTCAAGACCTTCGACTACGACATGCTCGTCTTCTTCAGCCCCTCCGGTATCGAGTCGCTCATCAAGAACTTCCCCGACTTCAAGCAAGGCGAGATAGCCATTGCCACCTTCGGACCCACCACCGCGCAGGCCGCCCGTGCCGCCGGTCTCCGTCTCGACATCGAGGCCCCCTCTGAGAAGTATCCTTCCATGACTGGTGCCCTCCAGCACTATCTCCTCACCGTCGAGGACTGATCCTCTGGATTCTTCGTGTAATTCGTTTACTTCGTGGTCGTAAAGCAATTCGGGTTCAGGAAGCGTGAGCGCCTGGTGAGTCTGCGACTCATCGACGAGCTCTTCGGTGGCGGCCACAGCCGCTCCGTCGCCGCTTTCCCCTTGCGTGCCGTCTTCATGCAGCGTCCCCGTGGCGCACATGACGAGCCCCTGCAGATGCTCATCAGCGTCCCCAAGAAATTTTTCCACCATGCTGTCGATCGCAACCGCGTCAAGCGCCAGGTGCGCGAGGCGTGGCGCCTGCATAAATCACTGCTTGCCGAGGCCCTTGCTTCCGACAAGCAGTTACTCATTGCCTTTGTCTGGACTTCCGACACCCTCTTGCCCACCTCTGCTGTCCAGGAGCGTGTAGCCAATCTCACCCGCCGCATCACCGAAAAGCTCTAATCCGTGGTCGCAAAACTTCTCCGTGTCCTCCGTTCCGTTCTGGTGATGTTGTTGGTAGCCCCCATCCGTTTCTACCAGACCGTCATCTCCCCGATGACTCCCCCTTCCTGTCGTTTCACTCCCACGTGTAGCGAGTATGCTCGTCAGGCCATTGTCAAGCACGGTCCTTTCAAGGGTCTCTGGCTTGCTGTCCGCCGCCTTCTCCGATGCCATCCCTGGGGAGGTTCCGGCTACGACCCCGTCCCGTAGGATGCTGTGCACTGCGTGCAATCGTTATTGCATTTTCTTTGCATAATTATTCCACACCATTTCTTTGCCATTCCCTTTTTATTTTGTATCTTTGCAGGCGAAATAGGCGATAAGCCTACAAAAGAAGTAAACAATAACAATATAAAAAACTTACATCTATGAGAAAATTTCTACTAAACCCTATCCTCCTACTATTTGCCTTAGTAGCAGGAAGTATGAATGCATGGTCAGGTGAAACAATAGTTGAGTTAACGGCAACGAATTTGGAGTTAGCAACATACTATCTTGACCGTGAGGAAACTGTTACGGTAGATGGTATTACTTATAAGTATTATCAGCTTAATAAGAATTTTGAAGCAAAGATTATTGCAAAAGGAAACGATGGATATATTTGTAATACCACCCCCTTTTCGCAGGATATAAAGAGCGTTGTTATAACTCATGACAGTAATGCTCGACAAGCTACCATACAGGGAAGTACAGATGGTACAACTTGGAATGATGTAGCAACAGGAACAGGCTCCTTTACTGCTGATTTCACATCTTATAACTACAAATACTTCAAAATAGTAAATGGTGCAAATCCAGCATGTTGGGCTAAGATAGAGATAATCTATGATGAAGAAGTTCTTTCTTCTGCTGTTACATTTACCGATAAGACTCCATCCATTGATTATCCCGGTACCACAACCTATTCTCAGGCACCTGAAACAGCAACAGGATATTCGGACAAGACTGGTGCTTCCATCACTTACGAGATAACAGCCAATACCGCTGGCGCTACTATCGATGCATCTTCAGGTGAAGTTACCGTTGCTCATGAAGGTAGCGTGACCGTAAAGGCAACTGCTGCCGCTATCGAGGGCAAATTCACCTCTTCTTACGATACATATACCCTGACAGTTAACGACAATCGCATAGAAGCTCCGATTTCATTCCCTGTAGCTACAGCCGAAGCAATGATGGGAGAAGACTTTGAAGAGCCTGTATTGACGAACGATCAAGGTCTTACCATTACCTATTCCAGCGACAACGAGGCTGTAGCAACAGTAAATGCCACAAGCGGAGCTGTCACGCTGGTTGCTGTGGGTACGGCAAACATTATAGCCACCTTTGCTGGTGATGCAACATATAAATATACAACCGCACAGTATGAACTGACGGTAAACAAAGGGGCTCAGGCATTACCCTATGAGGAATCGTTTAACAAGACCTTTGGCGAGTTTACTACTGACGGGGTTGAGGTTAACGAAATAAAAGTATGGAACTGTGTGCAAAGCTCTGATTTTGCTAAGGCTACGTCATCTATAAGCGGTATTAACCATAATGCAGAGAGTTGGCTAACCTCTCCTGTTATTGATGCAACTAACGTAACACACTTCGCACTGTCCTTCGAACAGTCTATTGACAGTTACTTTGGAACGATTGCCAATGAAGCAATGGTATATGCAAAGAACGTGGGCGATACAGACTGGACAAAGCTATCCATCACTTATCCAACAACACCAAAAGAAGGATACTATTCAAGCTTCGTGACCACAACAGTAGATCTCTCTGCTTTCGCAGGTAACAAGATGCAAATCGCCTTCGTTTATATAGGCACTACCAGCAAAGCTGGCGCTTGGTTAGTTAAAAATGTCAAGTTCTCAGAGTCAGCTGTTGACATCACCGTTACCTCCGACGGATGGGCGACCTACGTGACACCGTATGCTCTGCGTTTCGGTGAGGGCGATGCCTATATCGTAAACACGACGGGCGACAAAGTTGTTTATCTGGAGAGTGTTACTGATGTACCTGCAAGCACCCCCGTCATTCTGAAGGGAGAAGGAACGAAGACAGCCTCAGTACTGACAACAGCTGATGCAATCACCGACAACAAGTTAGCTATCAGCGATGGTAACGTTACCAGTTGTTACGTTTTGGCTAAGATGGCCAATGGTGTAGGCTTTTACAAGTGGAATGGCGGTGCTCTCAGTTCAGGCCGTGTCTATCTGCCCACAGACGTAGTTACTTCTGCCCATGAATTCCTCGGTCTGACCCTCGGCGAGGAAACGGGAGTGAACGAAGTGAGAGGTAGGAGGTCAGAGGGAAGAGGTGAGGTCTACGACCTGCAGGGCCGCAAAGTACTGAAACCCACGCAGGGCCTCTACATCGTCAATGGCAAGCGAGTGGCAGTGAAATAGAATTCCCTAAAGAAAAGAGCAATATGAAAAAGACATATATCCATCCTCAATACGAGGTTATCAAGATTGCCACCCAGCAGATGCTGGCAACCTCGTTAGGCATCAGCGAAGAAGAGGTATATAACGAGAACGACCTCCTCTAACACGGAGTAACAAAATAATAAGATGGTGTGTCATCAATAGACACACCATCTTTTGTGTTTTACAGCTCGGCGTCGGAGCATTCGAAGGTGTTGCCCTGCGAGACGTCGCCAGTCTCTAAGCCTCGCTTGAACCACTTCATACGCTGCTTTGAGGTGCCGTGGTTGAAGGACTCTGGAACGGCATAGCCACGAGCTTTCTTCTGCAGATAGTCGTCGCCGATGACCTGGGCGCAGTTGATGGCTTCCTCGATGTCGCCATCTTCCAGGGAGCCGAACATCTTGTTGTCATGGTGTGCCCAGACGCCTGCATAGAAGTCGGCCAAGAGCTCCAGACGGACAGACAGCTTGTTGGCATCTGTCTGGTTCATCTTCGCCATCTTCGCATGTGCATCCTGCAGGATGCCCGTCAGGTACTCCACATGGTGACCTACCTCGTGGGCAATGACGTAAGCGTAGGCAAAGTCGCCGTCAGCACCTAACTGCTTCTTCATGTTGGTGAAGAACGACAGGTCGATATACAACTTCTGGTCGCCAGAGCAGTAGAATGGGCCCATCTGTGCCGAGCCCTGACCGCAGGCGGTCTGTGTGCCATCGGTATAGAGCACCATCGTGGGTACTTCATACTCCATCTCGTTTTCTTCGAAGATCTCTTTCCAGACATCCTCGGTACCTGCCAGGATCTGTGTGGAGAAACGAGCCAGTTCCTGCTCCTCCTCGGTAAACTCACGCTGGTCTTCGCTGACCTCCGTATTGGTGCCTGTCAGTGAGCCCAATCCGCCATTCTCCTGGAAGGCCTGCATGCCTGCCGACAAGGGGTCGCCACCTGAGAAATAGGCGATAGCCATCGCAATGATTACACCCAGGATGCCAGCACCCACACCTGCTTTCTTGCCGCCACTCATACCACGGCGGTCTTCTACATTCGAGCTCTCGCGTCGTCCGTCTAAATTCATAGTCTTATTGTTTAAAGGGTTATTGAGTATACGTAATTATCGGTGACCGTGGTCTGGAGCTCGCCAGCAAAACTGGTGAGCACAGACTTCAGGTCTGTGGTTATGCCACGACCGCTAAGCTTGACAACGGCCTCCTTCTGCGTCCAGAGCTTGGTGAACTCCAGTGCTGAGCCGTTGATGAGCTGTAGCTCGTCGTCGTTCATTGCATAGCGAGCCAACGACTCCTTGTAGGGGCGAATGGTCTCGATGTCCACACCCACGGGCTTATCGCTGACCACACAGATGGCCGCCACGCGACAGTGGCTGAGGTTGAAGTGGATGTGGGGGAGACCAACCAACGACGGTTTGCCATGGTCGCCATATTCAAAGATGGGTGGTTCCTCGATGCCATACTCCTTACGCAACGCCTCGCGCAACAGCAGATAGGCGGCAGCACACGTCTTGCGTCCCTGCTCATGCTTGAAACGAAGACACTGCTCCCTGCGCTGTTCCGACAGCAGGGGCAATGCCGCCTGCCAGTCGAAGTGTTCGATATCGTCGTTGAGGTAAACCATCGCTGCAAAGTTACGAAAAAAGTATGTAACGAAAGACGGATTTTGGAGAATTAACGCAGAAACCTCGTAAATAAAAGGCAAGACGGGGAAAAACGAGGAAGTTCAGTTTTAGGCTGAATGCAAATTTGGGAGGAATGAAGAAGTAGTTAGGTTTCTTATCCGTAACCCGCGAGACGGTCTTGAGAGCCAGTTAAACTTCGTTAATCGGACAGGCAAGACGGGACATAACAACGCACCTCTCACCACCCGTTTCTGATTCCACAAACTGCTATATTTTGCATAGCGACAGAACCAGAAAAAGATAGTAGTTTTGCAGCCGGAATTTAAAAACGAGTAAGAAACATGAGCAGAAGCACATTTTCAGTACTGTTCTATGTGAACAGAGGTAAGGAGAAGAACGGCGTAGTGCCAGTAATGGGCAGGGTGACCATCAATGGAACCCAGAGCCAGTTCAGTTGTAAGAAGAGCATCCCGTTGACCCTATGGGATGCGAAGGGCAACTGTGCCAAGGGACGGAGCAAGGAATCCTTGCAGTTGAACCGTGACCTTGACAACATCAAGGCGCAGATCATCAAACATTACCAGCATCTGGCAGACCGTGAGGCATTCGTGACGGCTGAGATGGTGCGCAATTCCTATCAGGGATTCGGCAGCGAGTATGAGACTTTGCTCAACGCATTCGACAAGGACATCGCCAGTTTCAAAAAGCGCGTAGGTAAGGATAGAGTTATTAGCACCTTGTGGGCAATGCAACTTTCCAGAAAGGACACGGCTTCGTTCATCGAATCCCATTATCGTCGTAAGGACATATCTATGCTGGAACTGACACCCGACTTTATCAAGGACTTTGCCGCCTACCTCAGCACGGAGCGAGGACTGGCAAGCGGCACCATCTGGCAACGCTGCATGTGGCTGAAAGGAGTTGTGATGAGGGCGCACTACAACGGTAAGATACCCCGTAATCCGTTTGCACAGTTCCATATCAGCCCAAACTGCAAGGAACGTGAGTTCTTGACGGAGGAAGAGTTGAAGCAGGTGATGACCCATGATTTTGAAGATGCCGACTTGGCCTTTGTCCGTGACATCTTCGTATTCATCTGTTGGACGGCATTGGCCTTCGTGGACGTGAAGAACCTGACAACCGATAATATTGTGGACATCAACGGTGACAAGTGGATCGTTTCGCATCGCCACAAGACCAACGTACCCTACCAAGTGAAACTGATGGATATACCCTTGCAGATTATTGAGCGTTACAAGCACCTGCAAGAAGACAAGTACGTATTCGGCAAACTCAACTACTGGTCTATCTGCAAGAAGTTGAAGAAGGTCATTGCAGCCTGCGGGATAGAGAAACAGATCAGCCTGCATTGTGGTCGCCATTCATGGGCTACGCTCGCTTTATCGAAAGGCATGCCTATTGAGAGCGTGAGCCGCGTACTTGGTCATACAAACATCGTCACGACTCAGATTTACGCCCGCATCACCTCCCAGAAGTTGAACGATGACCTGACCATGCTTGGCGACAAACTTAACAAATCATTCAGCAACATCAAAATGGCGTAAGATTATGGAGCAGAGAAACATCATTGAGTGGAGTGAACATAGTGAGTACACTGAACTGACTATACCGAGTGGAGAGATTTGGATGAGTGAGTCTGAGTTGGTTGACTTGTTTGGCGTGTTCATACCCAAACTGCGTACCACTATCCAGACCCTCTACAAAGAGGAACTGGTTAGACCTTACGAGACGGAGCGGACTATCAGGCAGAAGCGTAACCTACACCTTACTGTATATAATATGGAGGTGGTCATGCTACTTGCCTTCCGTCTCAATTCCTATCAGGCAAGGGCAGTCCGAAGGGAACTGACGGAACGTATCAGCCGTGACCACAAACCCTTTGAGGTTGTCATGACTGCCGTTAAGGGTGGGAAGGAGTAATTATCCTATCCCATATACAAGAGCAGAAAGACGGATGATCTGACAACCAGAGCATCCGCCTTTCTTTCTGTTACCTTCTCCTACCGAGCTCCTTTCTCTTGGAGTAATGCCACGAAAACTATCCGTCATCCCTTGTCCTCCTTGCCGGATGGTAGCCTTTCTGAAGAAGAGCCTCCAGGTCACTCTCGCGATAGAGTACCTTACCGCCTAACAGGACAAAAGGAATCCTGCCATTACTGCGATATTCCTGTAACGTCCGACGGCTTATCTTTAGCGCCTGTGAGGTCTCTTCATCAGTCATATAGCGTTCGCCGTTTAGCATGGGACGGTAGCTCTCCGTCACCTGCCTGCACAGACTCTGCAACTCATTCATCGTGTCCTTCAGTCTCTTGACAGCTGGGTTCTGTGATAAAATCAGTTCATTCATAATAGATACTTCCTTTAGTTCCTATACTCTGCTTACTTGTCTCTCTTGTTGCGCTTACGCCAGATGGCATCCTTCTTGTAGTCCTCCACGTCCGTCAGGATGGCTTGCACATCCTCAGGCTTATAGAAATACTTCCCATCAATCTTGGAATATGCCAGCTTCCCGTTGTCACGGAAGGTCTGCAAGGTTCTTGAGCTGATCTGCAACGTATCACATATATACTTGCTGTCCACCCACTTTCCAAGACGCTTGTCGGTGTCTGCGCCCCTGTTAAGCATTCTTTTCATTTCTGCGGCAAACTTTTCGAAGTCTGCCTGCATGTCATAGAACGTCTCGCGTTCAATTCCTACTAAGTCTAACATTTTCTTTTCTCCTATTTTTAATTGTTTGTTACTATTTTCTTTTTCTGTCGGCAAAGGTATGCCTTTGTTCTGATAGCGAATGACAAGTTGTTATCAAGTTGTCATAGGATTTTCAGAGGTTTTAACCTTTCGGCCTCTTTTTCGCCTGCAAAAGTAGGCATTTGAACTTATATCAATTCCCACCTTTTTACAACCTTGGGAACAATTCCCGTTTACTTTTAACATTCTGCCTCCGTTTGACGGTGCAAAGTTCGGCATTTCCTTTGACTTGAAAGTTCAACCGTGTACAATGTGAAGAAAATAATTCTCCGTTTTTACGGTCTGACTGTCTCTTGTCGATGCAAAGGTAGTTCTTCCTGTTTGTCCTTGTTCGCAACTTACTAGGAAGTTGTGCCGATTTTTAACCGGACTTTAACACTTGCCGATGCAAAAGTATCGCGTTTTTTCCGTCTGTCAAAGGTTCGCTTACCCCATGACGATATATGGCTTCGCACTGGCAGCATTTGTCACCTTGCCACTATCAGGTTTCTTTTCGGGTGCAAAGATATGAAGTCAGATTCTGTTATCCATCTTAGTTTCACCCCTTGGCTGCAAGTGGCGGTGCAATGTCTGTAACTGGCAGTGTGCTTATTGTTGTCAGCATAGTTTTCAAAGTTTGCATATCCAACAGGGACAACACACAGAATCTGCTTGATACAGCAAATCCACTTGGCAGGATGCAGAGATTATCACGCTCTTCACAAGTAATTTGCAGGTGCAGTCAGCAATTTGGGGCAACAGAATCCAATTGCTTGGCGGTACAGACAGAGCATACTACTTTTGCACACGATAATCGGTCAGCAGCGTAAACTCTGACCATAGTATAAACAATTAAACAGTATTATTTATGAGTATTAAAAACAACGAGACCAAAGAGAGTGAGATGCAGTTCAGCGACGAGAGACTGAAGGATTTCATTCCGACTTCGAAATCCCATGAGGACGTTGAGAGTCTTGCCAAGATTGCAGAACAGGTTGCTGGTGAAAGATTCCCAAAGGACATACCGCCAAGAAAAGAAGAAAACGTGACTGCCCATCGTGTGAGCAGCAAGCAGCGCAAGCTGTCCCTTGATGAATACCGGGCAACCTTCCTCCAAGTGCCGAGAATCGTCAACCGCCGTCCCGTGTTCGTCAGTGATGAAGTCCGTCAACAACTTGACCTGATAGTCCTTCGTCTGTCAGAGACACGACGGATGAGTGTCACGGGACTGCTGGAAAACATCTGCAGACACCACATCGAGACGTACAAGGATGACATCGAGCAGTGGCGTAAATTGTGAACGATAAGACCAGACCGATGGGCGACGGGAGCGATTTCAACGCTGAAAGCGGTGAGCCACGGAAAACGTTGTTTGGAGTGGAAGCAAGGTTGTGTTTTCGTAACCCGAAAACTACCTTGCCCGCTCTTTCATACGGGACAAATCCGCTCCCGATGGTCGCAGATTTCAGGGTTTGGTTACTGACGTAAGATTACAAAGACAACAACGTAAGCGAAGAGAGCAATGATAACAAGGAACATCGAGGAAACAACAAAAGGAGAGACCAACAGCCAACGGCACAAAGGAGGCAGACCAGCCCTGCCGAAAGCCCGTAGGCGGGCGAAGTCCGTCACCGTCAAGTTCTCAAAGATAGACTATGAGACCTTGCGGGTGAGATGCAGGAAGGCCAACCGACGGCTTTCAGAGTACATCCGTGAGTCTGCCTTGCAGTCGGAAGTCGTGATGCCTCACACAGCGGAGAACGCAAGCCTCTACCGTGACCTGGCAGGTATGGCGAACAACCTCAACCAACTGGCAAGGCTCAGCCATCAGACCAGCCTCTACCATACAAGCAGGAAGGTGGACGAGGCACTGGATAAGGTGCTGGCAATCATCAGCGAATACAGACAGGGAAAGGAGAGGAACGGATGATAGCCAAGATAGTAAAGGGGACATCATTTCGTGGATGCGTCCAGTACGTGACGGGAAAGGACGAGGCGAAGATATTGTCCTCGGACGGCGTGCTGCTCGGTTCGGTCGGCAATATAGCGGATAGTTTTGAGTACCAGCGAGGGCTTAATCCGAGGTGTTCAAAACCTGTGGGACATATCGCACTGAGTTTCAAGCCGGAGGACAAGGACAAACTGACGGACGAGATGATGGCTAAAATCGCACGGGAGTATATGGAACTGATGGGCATCAGGGACACGCAGTTTATCCTTGTACGCCATCATAATACGGCCAATCCGCACTGCCATTTAGTGTATAACCGTGTCGATAATAACGGTAGAATCATATCGGATAGGTTTGAACGGAAGCGTAGCGAGAAGATTGTCAAGCATCTGAAAGACAAGTACGGGCTGACCTATTCCGACGGCAAGGGACAGACCAGAACAGAACGACTGCACTACACCGAGCGCACGAAGTTTGAGATACAGAACGCCATAAGGACCGCCCTGCAAGCGTCAAGGACGTGGCAGCAGTTCACGGAGAGTTTGAGACGGCAGGGCGTGGAAGTGGAGTTCAAACGACGCAGTGGCAGTGACGATGTAATAGAGGGCATCACATTTATCAAGGACGGTGTACGGTTCAAAGGCTCACAGATTGGCAGACAGTTTACCTATGCCAAACTGAACGAAAAACTGTCATGGGATGAGCAGAGACAGACAACTCATCAAGGGCAAACAGAGCAGACAAGGCAGCATGGGCAACCGATGCAAGAGTCTAATTCCGACTGGCAAGGAACGTCTCGTTCTACATTTGACTTCCCGTCATTGGGATTGTTCGATACAAACAATCCTGTCTATGACCCAGCCGAGGAAGAGTTCCGCCGACGGATGCAACGGAAGAAAAAGAAACGTGGGCCAAGACTATAAGCGAAACAAATAACAAGAGTATTCACTAAACAAAATCAAGAACACATGAAAGAAGAAGTAATTGAAAGCATCTTCGGTTGTCTGGAGCGTATCGAAGAGAAGTTAGACAAGCAGCCCATTCAGACAGAACAGGGCAAGAGTGAGGGCAATAGGAATCTGGCAGAGGCAATAACGCCCTTGGTTGATTCCATGAATCGGACAAACAGAAATCTTTGTGTTCTTCGGGATGGCCTGAAGATTATCTCAGAACGACAGAAAGAAAGCAGGAAGGAACTGCTGGATACCATCGGCAGTATGTTGGAAGCACTGTCAGCCAAAAACGACGAGGCTACGGTAGATGAAATCCGAGCCTTGCGCCAGTTCGTAGCAGAGCAGACGGACAAGCCCCTGCACAAGAAAGTCATCCACGACTTAACAACTAAAACGTGGTGGTTAGGGGGAGTCGGCTTTGTCCTTTTCTTCTGTATGTCCCTGCTGGCAACCAAGATTTACGACCAGTCAAGAGAGATGGAAGAACTGCAATTAGCGGGGTGGAAGTATCGGGCATTAAGGGCTACACTGCCAGCCAACAACACCAATGTGATATGGTTGGAGCAAAATGTCTGGACTGGCAATAAGGACGGCATCCACCAGTGCCAGCAGTTCGTCATTAACTATGAGGATTCCATTCGTCGCCGCCACCAAATGGAAGTAGCAGCACAACAGCGGGAGCAGGAAGGCCAACGGCTGATGCGTGAGTCTGACAGCATCAAGAAACAGTTAAGAAAGTAAGGAATCTATCTATCTTCCAATTTCTGCAAGACCCTGCAGATAATTGGAAGATAGACTTTGTTATGAGGCTGGTGGTTTCGCGTGAAAATTGGAAATAATTGATATTCAGTACGTTTTGCCTTGGTGTGGATTCGCGTGAAAATAAGGCTCACCCATAATAGGGAATATAAGATGAATATCTTTTAGACTCTGTTTCAGGGTCTTTCATCTTTATTAGGCCACTTTCAAGAGTATCTGCAAGGATACGTGAAGCCATCACCGTCTGGTTCTTGTTTAAGTTGAAACGCTCACGTACAGTCTGATTGTTTATGGCCTGACCGTCTTCATACAACAGACACGTATACTGATAGCAAACAGCGATACGTTCTTCTCTGGTCATCTCACTTACCTTCTTTTTGGGGAATAGCGTTATTCGTGTGAAGTCGTCACCACTTTGTGCCTTGTATGCTGGTAGTTTCATCCTACTGATGGCATCCGTTGCCCGGTCTATCCCACTGCCTCGTCTTTCACACATATCCATCAGGAGCATCATCTGTGCCATAGACTCGTTGCGGGAGTGAGGCGGTAGGTCTATCAGACGATTCACATCATTCAGCGAGGATCCTGGATTCGTAAAAGTTAGTCTGTTTGTAAAGATCTCTATCGTCAGAGGCATTCCCTTGACTGCTGTATCTTGATGGACCATCATGTTGGCCGTAAGTTCTCTTATAGCCACAATGGGATATGAGGGAATCGCCTCGCGCCGTATCTCAATGCTCTCAGTGCTTGTGTTCTTGCTGATGAAATCCACCAAGTCCTTAAACCCTATAGCGTAGCCTGTCTGGCATATATACTCTAATGACAAGATACGATTGTTTGTGCCTTGATACCGTCTTACTATTATTTCTTTTCCCTTGAGGGTTGGGAAGTCCTTTATCTGTTTAGCAAAGAGAATCGCGCCAAGATTCAGAATATCATACAGGTCATCCCTTTCAGTTATCACCCCATACTCTTCCATCAGTTTCATCTTTTGATGCTTATCTGAAGGAATCGTTTTGCCCAGTAGTTCAAACATCTTCTGACAATCCAGCAGGTTCTCTATCTCTTCCATGTTTACGCCACTTTTCGCCACTCTGTCCTCGAATGAAAGTCCGTGAGATTGGGCTATTAATTCATGCACCTGTTCTTTCGACATCTTGACAGTATGCCCTGCCGAACGGATATACGCTTCGTAGATGTCCTTTCCGCGAAGATAGATAGGTTTGTTTGTCTGTTCTGGAATGCGTATGAATAGCAGAACATGTCCTTGATAGTCAACAACAGTATGTTCCAACTGGACTGACCATGCCAGATTATTCTTGGCAATATTACCCAGTTTGTTAGTGATTTCTTCTATTTCGTTCTTTGACAGGGTTGTAAATGTCGTATCGTCATTCACGCCAAAGACAAGAAAACCGCCGTTGGCTGTATTGGAAAAAGCACAAATGTGTTGGGCCAGCCTGTCTGACTTATCTGATAGCGCACATTTCCAGTCTATGCCATTCAGTTCTTGGGGAACTGGATGCAGACTGTCCTCCAGTGACTTGATTGCTTGTTCTTGCCAATTGCTCATTCTCATAATTATCAATTTTGGGTACAAAGGTACATAATTTTGGCGAGATTAAAGTGTATTTCAAGTTTTAACTTGCGATAATTACTTCTTCCTTGGGGCAAGAGTTGTCTCAATAATGCCATCAAAAACAAAACAAACGTTAAATTTATTGCTTTTCGATAAAGTTTTATTGTTTTTATTTGGTGGTTTAGAAAGAAATGCCTACTTTTGCATATCGAAATTCAATAAATAACGAAACAAAAACGATAAAATTACGTATGAAATCAACAAAATTATCCCGTTTTTCTGCCTCTAATGTGGCTACAGCAATCTTTTTGCTGACTCTTGTAGGTCTGATGACTTGGTTGATAACAGGAGACGTGCGTAGGATGCAAGCGGCTACCACTAACTTTGACTTTTATCAGAATGCTATTTATCTAATAGACAATATTGCACGGACATATTTCTTCGGCATCTTAATGCTGATGGTTTACCTTACTTATATTAATAAGCAGTACTCCAAATGGTGCGTAAGGCTGTTTTATGTGACGAGTATATCAACGCTTGCCTATTACGCATTTGCCAGTAATTATTACGGCTATGTGTTCGATCATGTTGAAAGCGAATATATAGATAAAACAGTCTCTTTGGCGCGTTCGCTCTTCACAGGCCCTCTCTATTGGATTATCATTGGCTTTTTCTTTGTGCCTAAGATTCTCAAAGATGCCCAGAAACTGAAGGAGGAACAGGAACTAATAGTATAATCAAAATAACTAACGAAAGATATGAAAAAGAGACTGAATTTCTTCTGCGTGTTGATGTTGCTACTGATGACTTCAGAAGTGGTGATGACGTTTATAACTGGAGCAGATGCTTTTCGGGAAGGTTGGAATGCGGGTCGGAATGCTGATCCTGCTAACACCTGGGAGCATCTGCTGGAGTTCTTCGCCGAGATGTTCGCCATTGTGGCCGCCCTTGTATCGTTTCTCAGCTTCGTCCGATTCATACTTAACGTGAATCGTAACAAGGTGTTTGTGTGGGAGAATGTAAACCTACTCCGCCTTACAGCCTGCGGATTGATAATAGTTGCTGTAGTAGAAACGTGCGATGAACTCTATACTGGTTGTAGCCTCGTTGATGTATACGATCACTTTTTCGATGCTTTCCTCTTTGGAGTGTTTAATCTGATTATATCCGAGGTATTTGCCGTTGGCTTGAAGTTACAGGAGGAACAGGATTTAACGATATAACGGCCTATGGGAAAAATCATAGTAAACCTCGATGTGGAGATGGCTAAGCGAAAAATGTCGCTCAGCGAATTGGCTGAGAAAGTCGGCTTGACGCTGGCAAATCTATCTATTTTAAAGACTGGCAAGGCCAAGGCTGTCCGCTTTACAACACTCGAAGCCATCTGCCGTGTGCTAGGCTGTCAACCTGGAGACATTTTAGAATACAGAGAAGAATAATCACAAAAACACAAACTAATATGAAAAAGATAAAGATATATGGTTCAAAGTGGAACCCCGTCATGGGCATCATAGTGTTCTTCACTTTTATGGTAGCCTGCACATTTGGCATGTATCAATCTGGAGGCAAATCTAATAATGGATTATTGATACCTGCGATGATATTTGCACTCTATGCTGCTGTCGGTATTATTGCACTCGCCATTAGGAAACCTAAGTTGATTATTTCAGATTACTCCGTGATGGTGAACACGTATGTACCTTGGGAAGCTTGTTTCGAAGAGATAGACTCGTTCTATCCAACCAATTACAAGGGACAGGAAGTGATAGGCATCCGCTATAAGAAAGACATTGAGACAGGCATAACAATAGAAGAAGTGGAAGACGGACTAAGCGCTCGCGCCAAAACGCTCCTGAATCCTGGCGAACCCTACGACATCTATGTCACTGGTCTCGCCAAGAAGCCAAAAGAAATACTCAATTTGCTGAACGACAGGTTGAAACTTTCAAAAGAATCGTAAAACCAATCAAACATAGATACAATGAAAAAGAAAACTATTATCACTATTCTGCTGTTTATAGCAGCAATCACCGTAAACGCACAGTTCCTTTTCCGCATAACTAGCGGTGGACTGAGTAAGCCATCGTATATCTTAGGTTCTATTCACACCTTACCGGGTTCATTGCTCGACAGTATCCCAGAGTTTCTGGTGGCAGAGTCAGAATGTCAGCAACTATACTCCGAGTATGATGTTAGCGACCAACAAAAGATGAACGATGTGAAAATGGCTGGTCAGCATGCGACAACGCTACCTGATGGAAAAACTATCTTCGACGTGCTTAACAAGGAGCAAACAGACCTCTTGAATGCTAAGTTTAATGAGACTTTCCACGTTAACCTGACAGATTCGGTCATGAAGGCAACATGGAATTATCAACCATTTGTTTTTCCCACAACCTTCATCCTTATTTTCTCAACAGAGGAAATGAGAAAGCATCCGGAGCTTGGCTTGGTTGGCACGCCGATGGATCTTGTCTGCATAACGAGGGCTAAGGAACGAGGTATGGTGCTTGGGCAACTTGACCAGATTCAGAGTCAGGACAGTCTCACCAAGATGCGCGACACATGGATGGAGAGTCTTGACACTCAGGTGGATTCTCTGATGTCGTTCCTTTATAATTTCGAACAGCGCAAACAGCAAGCCATAGATGAGGTTAAGGCTGCTGTAACATCAGCAGAACTATGGAAGAAGGGCGACTACGACAGTTTCAATGCTGACAGTTTCTGGCTCTCACAAATCGATAAAAACCCAACTTTATTCAAGCAACGCAACGAGAAGTGGCTCCCCAAGATTACTATAGCTATGCATGAAGCCCCAACACTCTTCGTTTTCGGTGCGGGACATCTGATAGGCCCCAATGGCATTATCAGCAAACTCCGTGAGGCTGGTTATCAAGTAGAACAGATAAAGAAAAACTAAAGTATTATGGAAGAGATAAAAATTAACGTATCCATCAAGGTATGGATTTACATCCTTTTAGCTATGGCAGCATGTTGGGCAGTTCTCATGGGTCTTAGCAGGATCATTGGAGGCCCTGGGGCTATAGGGGCAGATAAGTATCATATGATAGCGATGTTTATCTGTATGACTACAATTATATTAGTTCCTGCATACATCAAAGGCAAGACGAAACTTATCATCACTGGTGTTCAGTTGAGAGTAAACGCTCCTGAGCCCTGGGTTGTGCAGTTGTCTGGGGTTGAGTCATTCTACGTCGATAAATTCAAAGGCCGCAAGTTCATAGGCATACGCTATAAGGAAGACACATGGGAAGGTCATAAGGAAAATTTGGCTGAAGATCGCAAACGCCGCTTCAAAGCATCCCTCCAGGGTTATCCCTTCGAAGTCTATGTAAGCGGTTTGACCATGAAACCCCAAGAAATCTGTGATTTGCTTAACGAACGCATCAAAAAATTAGCCATATGAAGAATAGAGAATGTCCATATTGTCACGAAACGATATCCTTAAAGCGGTGTCTTAAATATCTGATGAGAGGAACTGACTATGATACGGTTTGTAATCATTGTGGCAGAAGTGTAAGATTGGCGAAAGAACCAAAACCGGGTTTTAAGTATAGTTTTGTTATAGGTTTCCTAAGTATCTATTTACCGATGCAAACGTGTCTGTTGTTCTTCCACACGACATTTGTCGAAGCATTAATCTATACATTGCCCATTTTCATTGTGTGTTTGGCTGTTATTGTCTCTCTTACTCTTCACAGTTTATTCTTTAGCGGAGATATTTAAAAACCCATGATATGAAGAAATCATTCTCAACACTGCTGTTCACGCTCGTCGTACTGGCTGTGCAGGCAAAGGAGATAAAGCCACAAGACGAAACTATCGCTGATACCTATTGGCGCAATGAAGCGACAGGCGACTGGTTCATAGGCTTTGCACCCAAACATGTAATATATAACAATAAGGTGTGGAACATCGCTACTCATATAATCCGCAAAACGAAATGTTCCTGAAAAATTAAACGACGCGTACCGCTCCGCAAAACGAAATGTTACTTTTTCGGGTTCCCTCCCCACAACGAAAAAACGCCTCAGATTTCTCTGGGGCGTTTCCTTTTTCTCCATGTTGTTTCAAACGTTCAAATCAAACTTCACATTCTCGTCGCCATCAAGCAGCTGGCGTGTGCGTTCCTGGTTGTTCTCGTATATGTGTACGTTGCCAAGGTTCAGCG
>R23__coassemble_602_pt1 | contig 22813 bp, 17 predicted proteins | sample R23__metabat2_high_PE_030 | metagenome-assembled genome bin R23 | reverse complement strand
TGACATGACTTTTCACTTGCGCCTTTGATGTAAGAGCGGCGAGGGCGAGCAGAATAGTGATGATGGTTTTCTTGTTCATATTCATTTCGTGTTCGTCAACTCCTCAATTTTATTACGCAGTGCATCCATATCGTATGGCTTGAACTCGCCTGGGAGCATATTGCCGTCCTTATCAAACAAGATATACGTGGGATAATGTCTAACGCCTAAGTATTTCTCCACAGCTGCCTGCTGGCTGAGTGGAAGGTTGTAGTGAACGGAGTGTTCGCCAGCCAATTCATATTCAGCAATGACGCTTGCCCATGCTTTGTCCGATGAGTTATTGCAGAGGTAGAGGTAGGTGACGGGCAGGTCGCGGAGTTTCTGGTGAAGTGGTTTTGTGAACTGCTTGAGATTCGCCTTGCAAGGTACGCACCATGTTCCCCAGATGTCAAGATAGACTATCCTGCCACGATAAGGCTCCAGAATCCTGTCCATAATCTCTTTGCCATCTTTCAGGTCTGCCAAGGGTTCGTTTGGCATCAGGCATCCATTGCCTCGTTTCATCTTGGCGGCAAGGTCTGCGAAATATTTGCTACGCATAAGGATGCGGTCTCGATAATATGGTGGCATTACCGTTTCGTCCAGCACTTTTCGAAGTGCGTCAGACAATGGCCCGTGCATCTGTTCTAGCTGCGAGTATATGGCAACCGCCTGTGAGAGTTGCTTCAGTTCCTCTGACAAATCAAGGTCTCTCACCCGTGGGATATTCTTCAAGAGTACGCGCTCATTGGGTTCCGTCGACTTGATAATATGCATCAACGGCGTTCCATTAGCGAACATCTGCCTTATCAGAGCATGGAACGGATGGTCAGACAGGAGAGAATCTGGCGTCCCACCGTTGACCTTTGAGCGATAGTCATTCATCGACTGGCTCAGTATTGCCAGACTGTCTTTGTCGGCTTGGTTTCTCTCTTCTGCTATAATGATGGCCTCTTCTATAAACTCAAAAGAATAGCCTCCGCTGTTGCGCGGCTTCAAAAGCTCTGAGGTGTAATTGTCAAGGGTGTATGCGAGATCATCCTGTACAAGTGTATAGGGACGTGCAATATCCGAGAACACGCTGTCGCGGAGCCATTGCCAAAGCTGACCGTCATCACTTTTCCTGACATCGGGGCTGTCATACCGACGCTGAACCAAGGAATATGCAGCACCCATCTTCCACTGCCATCGGCTGAGCAGGCGATAGCGTTTGGAGAGCATCGGGGATGCCTGTTCCGTCGTCATCCATATTTCTTTGACCCGCTCATAGTCTTTCTCTACTGCTTCCATCAATTCAGCGTCGCTTTTCTTATCAAAGTCACTGCTCTTCACTTTATAGTAAGGCGTGTCATGCGTCAACAGCTCATTCGACAGACGGGAATCGCGCCCCATAACGAAGGTCTGCCCCGTCTGGCCATCCATGCTGATAAAATAGGTCTCGCCAGGTGTGAGTATCAGTTTTGCCCACAACATTCTGACTACTCCTGTGTTCGCTAATTCAATGTCCAACTCAAAGCGTCCCAAGCTGTCGCACTCTATAGGCAATTTGTTGTCAAAGATAGTCTGCAATGGATCTGGGATGCTAATACTCACCCTGTCTTCATGACCTTTGGGTACATTTACAATTCTCCCTCGTAGTGTTACCTTACCGCCAACATTACCGTTATCAATGAAATCACTCTCGTCTTTCGTGGGATAGTCGGGCAATGTGCGCTCTGTCAGTTTAGATACGGTGTAATTCTTTTTGCCGATTCTCATACAGCCTTCTTTCAACTTCAGTTTCAGTGCATCTTTTCCACGTCGAAGCATGTATTCGCCTTTGAGTGTGTCTGCCTTGGCATATTCCCAGATTTCGCAGTTATATACGGCATAATTGTCGAATAGCCCGATGAGCCAGTCGCCTGTAGCCTCGTTCCTTAGGCAAACATCCTGGCCAGTTCTTACTTGTGCCTGCCCTGTCATTGCAACGACGGCGAGCAGAATGGTGATAATGGTTTGCTTCATATTTGTTTCGTTTTATTTCAGCCTTTCCTTCAGTCTCGTCAATTCGTAGTCGAAGTTGTAGAAGCCTTGCAATTGCAGATCGTCGCGGACACGACGACCGTCTGGAGTGATGGTCTCGTAGTGGGGGATGCCGTTGAAGTGGAAAAGTTCCTGCATACGGGCAAAGCCGTCGTAGGTGAGGCAGATGTTTACCTCGTCGGACAGCCACTCATCGATATATTTGTGGTAAGCTTCGCTACCCTCGGCGGTGCGCTCCTCGGCAATGAAGATGAGCTTTACATCATCGCGCTTGGCAATCTCAGCCCGCTTGTCCTTGCTGCTCTGTATGGCCGAACGGCAAGGACCGCAGCCCATCCCCCAAAAGTCGATAAGGAGATACTTGCCGGGATACTTTTCGCAGAGATGTCGGATAAGGTCGGCCATCAGGCCATCGGGCAGAGGCGATGAGAGCTCGGTCTGCGCCATCTTGTGGGCATAGAACTGCTCAGCCTTCTGGTGGACGTAGGGGTGGGCAAATGTGGAAAGATAGAGAGGCATCATATTGCTGGGTGTCCTCATGCTGGCTACGCTTTCCTCTCGTTCTGCAACCGTTTTTGTCGTGTCGGCGAGGATGCGGGGAATGACATCCTCGTTGTTGCGCCAGTAATTGAAACCGCTTAGCATATCTTTGTATGCGCAAAGTTGTGCCATCAGATTGTCGTGTTCGCTACCCATGAGTTCTTTCAATGCAGTGTAACCTCCAGCAAGCTCTTTCTTCTCGTTTTCGACATTAGCCACAACACCGCCATTTTCGTCCTCAATGTCTTTGTATTTGCCGATGCGAACGGGCTGTGCGAACTGCATGCGGTTGAGCAGATGGGAATAGTCGCTGCTGACAAAGAGCAGGGGATTGTCAAAGTCGATGCGCCGCAGCTGGTAGTAGTTCTTATAGTCGAAAAGCTTCTGCCACTCCACGCTGTCGAGAATTTCAGTATGGTACGCGCCATCGCGCACCTCCTGTTTCATCAGGGCAAACTCGCGGTTCATAGCGTAGGACATGTAGCTCTCTGCAAAACTCGTCTGCATGTCGGCCAAAGCCAAATGCATTTCCATCGGTGTGTAGTGTTCACGTCGGCTCACGGTTTGCAGACAGTACATCGCGTTCTGCCATACCTTGTCGGCCAGGGTGTTTGCCTCGTCGAACTTGCCTTTGCAACGGCTCAAGGGGATAAGGACATCGGTAATCGAACCGCTGGTGCGGAGCCACCTTTCAACGTCGCGACTGCTACCGTTGTTATAGACACAGACGTACCTGCCATTATCATCCTTGCGCACGGTGATGTCGATGGTCTCGCCGGGACGTGCATAAAATGGCATTTCACTGAAACCAACCTTCGACTCCATCGAATAGAACGTTTGGCAAACGGGGTAGCTGGCCTGGAACTTCTTGCAAAATGTTCCGTCGTTAGCGATGTCGAGCACCAGCGTCGCATCGTCCTTCTCGAAAACATCCTCGAAGTAACATTCCATCGACGTGAATCCGAACTGCTCGGCATTGTAGGCTTCAATGCGGCCTTTCACCGTGATGGTGTCGGTCTTGAACCAGTCATCGGGCACTGTCCACGGATTAGCGTCGGCGAATTCCTGCACCGTAGGTACTTTCAGTTTTGTTTTCTTATCGTGGATGCCCAACAGTTTGAATGCTCTGGTTCCGTCGCCCTCGATGAAGTCGAATATCTGCATCCTCTTCGGCAAAGGTTCGAAATGCATGGTAAACTCGGTGATTCCACTCTCTGGTGACTGCACCCATGTGTTGAGTTTCAGTCCCTCGGCAGAGCGCAACGGGTAGCGGTTGCCGTCCTCGTCCATGAGATAGGATGATGAGACAAATTGGAAACTCTGTCCCTTGGAGTACTCCATTGTGAAATGTACGGTTGTCGCCGTATCCCTGAATATAACCTCACGGGCTTTCAGTTCGCCGTTCGACACATTTACGCAGGCCATTGCCACGGGGTTCTTGATGGTCTTGAATGTCTTTGCCTGCCCCGCCATTCCAACGAATGCGAGCAGGATGGTGATGATAGTTTGCTTTTTCATTGTTCCTCTATTTGTCCTTAAAGATTTCTTCGAGTTTCTTATCGATGTCCACACCACGTAATCCGCGGGCGAGGATAGTGCCGTCGGGAGCGAAAAGGAAGATGTAGGGGATGCCGTCGATGCCGTAGAGTTGCAAGACAGGCATTCCCGCATTGAATATCTGAGGATAGGGAATGTTCTGCTCACGGACATATTTGAGGCTGCGCTCCGATTCCTCCAAACTGGCGACACCCACGACTTGCAGACCTTTGTCCTTGTATTTGCTATATGCTGCCACGATGTTCGGTATCTCCTCGCGGCAGGGGCCGCACCACGAAGACCAGAAATCGACGAGCACGTACTGACCACGACCTACATAGTCGCTGAGTCTTTGCTGTTTGCCGTCGAACTCTACGGTGAAATCGCGGAACATCGCACCCTCACTCGTGCTGAGTTGAGTCAGCAAGTCTCTCTTCTTGCCTTTGAGTTTTGGCTCCTTGGCCACCAGAGTGGAGTCGAGCATGTCAATCAGTTCAATGCCGCGCCGAGGGGAAAGAATGCAGATGTCATCGGCATGGTCGAGCATGCAAACGACTCCAACCTGGTCATTGGGATGCGCCTTTAGGATACTGACAACGAAACTATCCTCACGAGCAATCAATGCCGTCGTGTCTATCGGCTCGCCACTGTTCGTTAAATCCGTTATTTCTTTGGTAAGCTGTAGCCTATCCTCCTCCATCTGGTTCATAGCATCGGCCAAGGGATTGCCCGACTGGCGGACGATGAAATCGTTAAGGGTTCCGTTTATCCTTGTCGTTCCGTCGGTCAGCATGATGTAGACAAGTTGCGTTGAGAGCGTCTTGTTCATTGCAGTGACCGTGACCGATTCCGGCAGAGTCCCCTCTATCGGTACAATGTTGCCGTTTACAATATAGAGCGTGTCAATCGTCTCGCCGAGGATATTGCCGTCCTTTTCAAAGCCCCTGTTCTCGACAATGCTGAGCGTATCGGTCAGGTCAGGACGGCCAATGTTGCCCTCCAGTCGATAGTGGATTTGTGCATGCCCCGCCATTGCAACGAGGGCGAGGAGGATGGTGATGATGGTTTGCTTGTTCATATTCGTTAATGTCTTTACCTTTTATTATATATACGCCGTAATTGCGGAAATATGACGCTGCGGGACGTTAAACTTTCATAATCTTGCAAACGGCACAGGACGCATCGCTGCGTCCCATGCCGTTTCCCGGGGGTGAATCAAAATCTGTCATTACTTTCAATATAATTCGCAATTATCTCAACTCTTTTAAAACTGATTCGAGTTCTTCCAAATTACGAGGGCAGGCCACGATAGTTCCTTTTGCATCAATGACGATCAGTTCAGGATAGGAACGTATTCCGTATGCGGCAAGTGCGTCTCGCGGGTTGGTGTCAGGATTGGGCATCAACTGCGGCCATGTCAGCCCGCGCTGCTTTACTTCCTCTCGCCATCCTTGCACACCAAAATTGAAAGCCAGGGTGACGAACTCCACACCGCGGGGATGGTAAGTGTCGTAAATCGTCTTCATGGACGGAAGGATTCTGTAGCCATAACCGCCAAGGCCATGCCAGAAATGTAGCACGACATACCCCTTGCCGATATATTCGCTTAGCAGATGCGGGCGGCCCTTCGTGTCCACCAGTTCGAGGTTGGTATAAGGCGTACCGGGACGGCGCTTCTCCAGTCCTTCCACGTATTCGCGCATCGGTGCCAGGAGGATGTGGTGCGAGAAAGCATAGTCGTCACTGAGGTAAGGCTTCAGTTCCTCGTAGCTCATTTCGGTATAGACCTGACTGAGCGCATAGGCTGAGATGATATTGTCACGGTTTTCACGGACAGCCTTGAGAAGCCGCTCGCCGCGCTGGCGGTTGATTTCCGCTTTTTTCTGAATGTCGGTCTCATGGAGTTCGGCCATGCGTTCGCGTTCTACTGTCTGCAGGAAGTCGTTAACCTTTTGGCTGGTCTTGCCTCCTTTTACTGTCAGGTGCTCCATGTCCGCAATGATAGGCCTACCGTCGGTATAGAAGTAAACGACTTCTCTGTTATCGAGATATATCCGGCACACCTCGTTCTTCGGCAGTTTGCAGGTAAAGGAGAACTTGCCGTTGGTGACAGGGCATGTCCCTAAAAGCTCAGAAGTAATGCTGCGCCTCACTTCCACCTTATTGCCATTCAATGGTGCTGTACCTGATATCTGGCAATCTATCATTTCCTTCTCCACCATTTCGTTCATCAGCATACTGTTATAGACGATGGTTTTCGACACCTGTGAGGTAGTGGTCTCTGAAGCTCCAGCATGTGCTGACGTTACGTCTGTATTTCGGTCGCCTTCGTAGGCATCACTCTTCTTGTAAATCATGTAGCAGGAATAGGCCAGGATGCTCTTCAGGTTTTCATTCTTTTCGCTATCGACTAACGGCTGGATATTGCTCAGCAGGTCATAATACTGCTCTTTTGTCAGTTTGCCATTAAATGCGTTACACGTCTTGTTGAGCACCACCCCTGCTGCCGTTTTACCTTGCGGGGTCTCGCGCAGGAATATCTCACAGGTGCGCTTCACCTTGGCCATGAACTCTTCGACAGACATGGCATCAGCCGGGGCGTTATACTGCAAACCCGCAACAAAGGTACCTGACGCGTTGGGCCGTTTATAGTGGGCGATATAAGGTCTGTCGTTCATTTTCCATCCGCTGATTTCGTATATCATCCCGTCCATCAGGAATGTATCGCCGATTTTCTTGTCTGGATCAACGGTCTGGTCCCACATCAGCAGTAGGACATATATCCTGCCGTCTGCCTCTTCAAAGGAAATCAGGCGGATATTCTTGTTGAGGTCGAATGTCACGGATTGCACCATCGGATGTTGGGCATCCATCATAAACTGGAACTTCACGCCTGAAAGGGGAGAGTCGCCGTCGCTTGCATCATGGATATAGATGGTTTTGGCATTCACGGCCTCCGACCTGAAAGCCTTCTCCAAATCCAACATCCGGGGCGTGAACAACGGACCGTAGTATTTGCTGTCCAACTCCTCACCGATGGCAAACTGTTGGGCAAACTGATAAACATTCAGTCCGTCTTTTGAGAAACCGAGTCGATGCACGCCGTACTCTTTCGATTCCACGAAAGCATTCAGTTTTTCCCTGATGTTGCTGGAGCGGGACGTCTGTGCGCTGCATGCAATAGCAATCAGCAATGCCACGATGGCAGTAAAAAGTCTATTCTTCATCTTCTTCTGTTTTTACGTTATACATGTTGTCTGCCGTCTGGGGTCGGCCCTCCTTGTCGAGGGTGTGCAGGATATAGCTGTTGACGATGCGCTGCAGTCGCTCGTCAGCACGTATAACCTTGTTCATCCGCTCTATGTAAAGGCTCTCATCCACTTGGGCCAGTTCGCATTCTATTTTGTCAATATAGTAATCCAGGCTATCGGTAGCTGGAATGGTTGTAGAAATCTTATGAGCAATGACTGTTGCTGTGCGACGCTGAATGGCTGCTCTGGCTTTATCCGTGACAGCCTTCTCCTGGGCAATCATTGGCTTCGGTTCCTTTATTTCAGCTTTTAACGAACTGTCCTTTTGCTCTATCTGCTGCGTCACCAGTGATTGCACTTGTTGTGGATCTACATTATTATTACGGTGAAGCGTCAGCAACAGCAGGACGCTGGCGGCTACGGCTATTGCCGATGCGATGTAGAGCCTGATACGTCTTGCGGGCTTAGGCTGCTCAGTGGGCAAGTCTGGCAGACTGTCCATGATGCGGTCGGTCAGTTCGTCAGGGTTGCAGACATCGGGCTGCTGTTCCTGCAATCGGCTCAATATTTCATCAATCTTCATCATATCCTAAATCCTTTAGTCGTTTACGTATGGTCTGTCGGGCTACATAGAGGTTGCTCTTTATCTGCCGGGCATCCATGCCGGTTATCTGTTCTGCTTCTTCAGATGAGAGACCTTCCAGTTGGCAGAGGGTGAACACCAGCCGTTGCTTCTCGCTCAGTCCTTCGGCCAGTGTCCTTACGATGGCTATCCATTCGTCGTTTTCCAACTTGCGCTGTGTGTCGTCGCCCGAAGCAAAGCGGTGTAGCACTGTCAGGTCTTCCGGCTGCATGGCGGACACTTTTTCAGCCTTCATGCGATTGAGACACAAACGTGAGGCTATTGTGTAGAGCCATGAGGTAAAGGGCTGCTGGGGATTGTAGCTTCTGATAGCCAGCCATGCTCGGACAAACGTATCCTGCACCACGTCTTTCGCCTCTTCCTCGTTGGCCAGCATCTTCAGCGCAAGCGAGAACAACATGCGCTGATAGGTCTGTACCACCCATCGGAAAGCGGCCTTGTCGCCGCCCTGGCATCGTGTGAGTATTTCGTCCTCTATCTGTATCATTGTTTGTAGGGCCTTCTATTATAGTATACAACTAAAATGGGCAAAAGTCGAAAAGAAAAGCCGTTTATTTTCTATTCCACCTTCAGTTTCTCCTTTCCTTTGTACTTCGTCATGTCGCTGACCACGACCTGCTCGCCAGATTCCAGGCCGCTGATGACCTCGATGTAGTCGTAGTTGCACTCGCCAAGGCGGACTTGGCGGGGATGGAGGAGGTCGCCGTCGAGGATGAAGAGGGTGTAGTCGCCGGGGCCGCTGTAGAAGGAGCCGTTGCGAATGCGGAGCACGTCGTCCTTGATGCTGGTGATGACGAAGACCTCGGTGCGGAGGCCGGAACGGAGGCGTGGGTGCGACATATTATCGGGCACAACGGTGAAGGTGATGGCACCGCTCTGGCTCAGGGGCGTGACGGTGTTGATAATGCCCGTGAGGCGCTCCTTGCCGATACGCAGGATGACGGCACCGCCGACGCGGACGCGCTCGCTGTGGCTGTCGGAAATTTCACACTCGGCCTTGAAGTGGCTCAGGTCGCTGACCACGGCAATCTTCTGGCCAGCGCCGATGGTGCTGCCCACCTCGCTGTTGATGTAGGTGAGCGTGGCGCGGCGGGGCGAGCGGATTTTGGCATCGTCGAGGGTGCGGCGCTTCTCGTCGAGTCCCTTCTCGAAGATGCCGTTCTGGAGTTGCTGCATACGGAGGTCGGCTTGGCGCACACGCTGTTCGTTCTGGTACTGCTGGCGCAGTTGCGAGAGTTGCATCTGGGCGGTTTTTAATGTTGTCTCGGCCTGACGTACGCGGTCGCGGGTGCCGGAGCCGAGGCTGTCTAAGTAGAGTTCGTTGCGCAACTGGGCTTCGAGTTGCGAGAGTTCCATTTCCTTCACCTCAATCTGCATGCGGCGGTCGGAGAGCTGGGTTTCGACGTTGGCTTTCAGTTGGGCGGTCTGCTGGCGGCGTATCTCGCGCTCGTCGAGGGCCTTGGAGTAGTCGGTCTCAGCGGACTGCAAGTCGAGGCGTAGCAGGGGCGTGCCGACGTCCACGCTGTCGCCGCTGTGGGCATAGACCTCAAGTATCTTCGAACTGATGGGCGACACGATGATTTCCTCGAAGGCGGGCACGATGCGCCCCGTGGCCGAGACGCTGACGTCGATGGTGCCGCGGTCCACCTCGGAGATGATGAGTGCCTTGCGGTCGAGGGTCGGAATCATCTGCGTGCCGAGCCAGGCACCTGCGCCGAGCACTGCTAATGCGATGGCAACGGCCACGGCGATGCGACGGAGTTTGCGCCGGCGTTGTTCACTGACAGGAATCGCCCTGTCCATCGTCTGATTGTCGTTCTTCATATATCTAATGTTCAATGATCAATGTTCAATGAGACGTTCTACGTCTGCCGTGAGTTCGCAGCCTCGCTCGAAGTCCCAGAGGGCGATGCTGCGGAGCTGATAGTAATAGTACCAGTAGTTGAAGAGCTGCTGGATGCGGTTCTGGCGGGCCTGGTCCTTGGCGGTCTGCGCGCTGGAGAGTTCGAGGGTCGAGATGCTGCCTATCTTGAACGTCTCGACGTTGGTGTGGTAGCGGCGGCGGGCGATGGTGTCGGCCTCGCAGGCGATGCGCAGTTGTTCGGCCTGGTTGTTGAACTGCTCGGTCAGGATAAAGATGTCCTGACGGAAGTCCTGCGACTGCTGGCGCAGCTGGCCCTGGATGATGTCGCGGTTGCTCTCGGCGAGGCGACGCTGCCCCTTGCGCTTGCCCCAGTCGAGGAGTGGGATGGTGATGCCGACCTGCACGACCTCGTTGCTGAGGAGGTTACGGTAGGCGTTGCTTATGTTCTCGCCCGTGCCGGTGTAGCCCAGTTGGGCGTAGAGGTTGATGCTCTGGCGGTTGGCGCGAGCCGAGGCCACGGCGTAGTCGGCCTCCATCTGGCGGCGGCGCATGGTAGTGGCGAGGGCGTTGTTCTGGAGGGCGTGGGCAAGGACGTCCTCGTAGTCGAGATGGAGACCCAAGGCCGACGCTTCGGGAACGGTGGCGGCGATGGGGGCTTCCACGTCGAGGAACGATCGGAGGGCGAACTGGCGGGCCTGGCGGGTACTCTCGCTGTTGGTCAGGGCACTGCGGGCGGTGAGCACGTCGAGGCGCAGTTGCAGCACGTCGTTCTCGCTGATAGTGCCCATGCGGCGCTTGGCCTGCGCCACCTCGTAGAGCTTCTCGGCTGTCTGCAGGTTCTGGCGGGCGATGTTCACCTGTTCGCCGGCCAACAGCAGACCGAAATAGAGGCTGATGGCCTGCATGGCCACCTGCTCCGTCTCGGTGAGGAAGCGCGCCTGCGCCTCGCGGTAGCGCAGCGGCTCTATGCGGCGGTTCCACTTCAGGTGGTTCACGCTGAAGAGTGGCTGCGAGAGGGTGACGGCCACGGGCAGCGACATAAACTGATTGCCCGACCCGCCACTGCCCGACTGGTGCAGATAGTCGAGCGACGACTCCACCGAGAGCGTGCCGCCCGTGGGCCACAGCTTCTGCGTGATGTTCACCGCGCCGTCCAGTCCGAGGTAGTCGTTTCGCACGAACGACAGCGAGCCGTCGGCCTGCTGGTACGAGCTGTAGCGCTTGTTCCACGACGGTGCCGTGCCCGACAGCGACACTTCCGGCAGCAGATCTGCCCGGTAACTGCGCCACTGCCAATAGGCTGAGCGCAGTTCGCCCAGGGCCACGGCTGCGTCGATGCTCTGGCGGCGTGCCATCGCGATGCAGTCGTCGAGGGAGAGGCGGAGGGTGTCCGTCTGTGCCAAGACGGCGAGGGGCAACCAAGCGAGGAAGAACGCGAACAGTCTATTCATGATGTAAGGCTTCGACGGGACGTTTGTACATGGCACGGAACGTGGGCACGACCATGCCGAGGGTGACGATGGCGAGGAGCAGGAGGTACTGGATGGCGCAGACGATGAGGAAGTGCAGCCAGAAGGTCGACACCCAGTCGGTTTCCTGACCAGTGCCGCTCATAGTGAAGCCGTGAGCGAGGCCAACGTTCATGGCGAATTGTAACCAGATGATTTGTCCGATGACGGCGGCAATAAGCGTGAGCAGGGCGGCTTCGCGCCAGAGCATCCAGAAGATGTTGCGGCGTTTAGCCCCGAAGCTACGCATAATGCCGATGTCCTCGGTGCGTTTGCGGATTTGCAGCCAGAAGGTGCCGAGTGTGCCGAGGATGACGTTGAGCAGGAGCAGGGCAATGAAGATGCCAATGACGGAAAGTTCAATACCTATGTCGCGCGAGTAGAGATCACTGGCATAGTCGGCGTAGGAGCCGACAAGTGCAAGGCTGTAATTGCCAGTCTGGAGTTCCAACTGCGCGTCCTTCTGGCTTATTCGGGCAATGAAAGTAGCGACATCGGCCTCGGGACGCAAGCGGATGAGCATCCGCTCATTGGTAGTGGACAGGGCGGTGCGGGGGGTGAGGATGATGTAGCTGTAGCGCTCATGGGGGCGCAGGCGAAAGTCCTCAACGACACCTGCGACGGTATGGTGGGCAACGACTTTTCGGCCTTGGGCCAAGGCGGGGTCGCTGTAGTCATACTCCACGAGGCGGCGGCCTACGGCCTGGTCAGTGCCGAAGAGGGCAAGAGCCATAGAGCGGGTGATGACGGCACCGTCCTCTGGGCAGTCTTTGCTGAGAACATCGGCGGCGGGGCTGCCCTCGACGGGCGTAAGGCCGAGGGTTTCAAAGAACTGCTCACCGAGGATGAAATCGTTCTTGTAAGCACCGCAGAAGCGGGTGGTGTCGGCATCAGCACAGTAGGAGGAGAGGCGGTAGCCGCCGAAGCTGTCGATGAAACCGGCGGACTGTACCTCATGGAGGTCGCGGGCGCGGTCGCGGAGGGCGTAGAGGTTGGCGATGTACTGGAGGGCAATGCGCTCGTCGGGGGTAAGGCGGGCGGTGTCGGCTTCCGTCAAGCCATTGGGAAGGGATGCAGGCAGGTCAATGGGTTTGGCGTTGTTGGAGAACCCCACCGCTCCCACCAGTAGATGGTCGCGCTCGAAGTCGCCGGCGGGGCGGCATAGATAGGTGTCGTAGGCCGTGACGACGAAGTTGTCGAGGAAGAAGAAACTGAGCAGGGCGACGAGAGCTATCTCCACTACTATCCATGCGTTCTGCTTGCGGTGAGCCCAAAAGTTTTTTATTGTCTGGTTCATCTTTTCTGATTTAGCGATTCGACGATAGGTTTGCGGAGTGAGTGCCAAGCGGGCAGCAGGGCGGCCATGAGGTTAAGCACGACGCAGCACGCGAAGGCTACGAGGAAGAGCGTAGGCGTGAAGAACATCCGGAAGTCGAGACCCATGTCGATGCTCACCCGACTGAGGCCATGGAACATGCTATGAACAAACTCGGTCTCGCTGATGGCGGTGATGAAGAGCCACGACAGCAGCCAGCCGGCGATGCCGCCGAGGAGCGTGAGCACAAGGTTCTCGTGGATGACCTCATTCAAGAGTGTGCGCTGCTTGGCACCGAAGGCCTTGCGGATGCCCATCTCGGCGCGGCGGGCCTCCATACGATTGCTCATCAGTCCGCTTAGGTTGATGGCGGGCAGCAGCAAAAACAGCAGCATCAGCAGCGCGGGCGGTGTAAGTTCCTTGGCCTTCATGGCAAGGTCCTGGCCATCGCTGTGGTTGAAGAAGTTCAACGTTTTGAAGAAATGCGTGTCGGCATCTATCCGCCATTCGCCCCAGTCCTTGCCCAGCCGCACGTTCATCACGGCATTGTACTGTCGACGCAGCGGCTCTATCTCATCGAGGAAGTCCTGGCGGCTGTAGCCCTCGCGCAGCAGCAGTCGCACGTTGAGTTGGCCGGAGTAACTGACCTGGTCGATACAATGGTCTGGATCCGAATAATCGCCGACTTTCACTGAATAGGGTACGTAGATGTCGGCTGTGGCATTCTCCATCAGCGAACTCACCGTTTTGACCACGCCGACAACGCGGAAAGAGTGGGAGCCGCTGCTGTCGTCGATACTCACATGCGTGGCTTCGCCGAGCAGCTCGGCCACCTTGTCAGTGATGACGCATACGCGCTCGCCCTGTCGGAACTCCTTCTCAGAGAAGGGGCGCCCACTGAGGAAGTCGAGGTCGTATAAACGGAAGAAACTGGGGTCGGTACGCAGGGCATAAGCGGCTGTTTTATGCTGCTGTGCCTCGTCGCCGACAATCAGGAAGGCTTCCGTGACGCCCGTGGCGGACTCTACGCACTTCAGCTGTCGGAAACAAGAGTCGAGGGCGGCCGTGGAGTAGCGCATGTCGAAACTGCGGCCACTCTCGGCCAGCGACTTGGTGTAGAAGCCGAAGAGGGGATAGAGCGTGCGGCTTCGGTTCGACTCCGGCGGAATGTCCGCCAGTTTAATGTTCAGGAAGATGGCAATGACCATGGCCGAGGCGATGGCCACCGCCGTGCCCGCGACGTAGATGGCAGAGAAGAGCTTGTCCTCGCGGATGAGCGCAAAGGCATGTCGTATGATCTTAATCATCCGTGTAATCCGTTTAATCTGTGGTCAAAATATATTCGTAAAATTCGCGTAATTCGTTGTTTTACATAATCTGCCGTCCGTCGAGGAACTTGATGATGCGGTCGGTCTGGGCGGCCTGCTGCTCGTTGTGGGTCACCATGACGATGGTGCGGCCGTCCTCGCGGTTCAGGCGGTGGAGCAGTTCCATGATTTCGGCACCCATCTTCGAGTCGAGGTTACCGGTGGGCTCGTCGGCCAGCAGGATTTCGGGGTTGCCGATGATGGCTCGGGCGATGGCCACGCGCTGGCACTGTCCGCCGGAGAGCTGCGTGGGGCGGTGCTTCATGCGGTGGGAGAGGCCGACGCGCTCGATGACCTCCTTGGCCAGCCGGATGCGCTCGCCGCTGCGCACGCCGCGGTAGATGAGCGGCAGCTGCACGTTGTCGAGGACGTTGAGCGTCGGGATGAGGTGGAACGACTGGAAGACGAAGCCCAGCGTCTTGTTGCGCAGTTCGGCGAGGCGATTGTCCGAAAGCTTCGGGTCGATGCGCGTGCCGCACAGCTCAATCTCGCCGCTCGTCGGCTCGTCGAGCAGTCCCATGATGTTGAGCAGCGTCGACTTGCCGCAGCCCGACGGTCCCATGATGCTGAGGAACTCGCCCTTGCGGACTTCGAGGTTCACATTCTCCAACGCCTGTGTCTCCACTTCGTCGGTACGATAGATCTTGTTGATCCCATTCAGTTTGATTACTGTTTCCATTGTTTTTTTGTTTTTATTGTTAATGATTTGTTGTTTCGTTTCCTACTCCTCCCTTAGCGCCTCGGTAATCCTTGCGCGGACTATCTTCACGGCGGGGATGGCGGTGCCGATGAGGACGGTACACAGTATAATGATGTACACGACGGCGGAGATGATGAGGAAGTGTAGCGGCTTATCGGCCACCCATGTGGGGTCGGGCTGCGTGCCGGGCTGGTGGGGGCTGATGCACAGTTCGCCGAAGCCCAGCTTCACGTAGTTGAGGTAAAGCACGCAGGCGATGAACATGCTGACGGTGGTCATCACCCAGCCCTCGGCAAGGAACATCAGCATGACGCGCCGACGGGTGGCGCCGAAGGCCCGCATGATGCCCGACTCCTCCGTGCGCCGCTTGGTCTGCATCCAGAAGGTGCCGATGACGCCGAGGCACAGGTTGACGAGGAAGAACAGGGCGGTGGCTATCTGGAGATTGAAGTCATAGGACAAGGTGGGCGCGGCGAACTGGTTCCTTGCGGAGCCGATGTCGTCGTAGGCGGTGAAGGAGGCTACGGCGTAGTGATCGCTGGCATAATTCCAGGGGGTCAGGTTCTGCTCCTCGGCGAAGCGACGCGGGTTGACGCCAGGCTTCAGGCGGAGGACGACGAGGTTCTGCGAAGCATCATAACGAATGGTGCCGTTGTTACTGTAAACCGCCCAGGTGTTATAGTCTTTCTCTGAGACGTGGACGTCGTTCACCACGGCAACGATGGGCTGGCTCCAATCTATATCTACGAAGCTGGCGGCTTTCAGTTCCTTGTTAATGGCGGCCTCGGGTGAACCGAAGTAATGCTCGGCCAGCGACTGGCTGACGATCCACCCTTGATCGATGTCCGACAGTTCCTTCGACGTCTTGCAGCCCGCAATCGGCTGGATGCCGTAGGTCTCAAAAAAGTGTTCGTCCATTGAGTAGCAGATGTCGTATGCAAGAACCGTGTCATTCTGCCAGGCAAAGCGTAACATATTAGGATAGGAGCTGCCGCCAAACAGGTCGGTGCGTGCATACAATCCCATCGCGGGGTCGGCGATGCTCGCCTGTTCCACGCCGTCGATGGCCAGCAGCTGGCGCTTGATGACGTTGGCCTCCACCACGTATTGCGCTTCCCGTTTCATGTATTGGTTATTGATTTCCTCCTGCGTCATACTGTCGTCCGCTGTCTCGTATGGTTGCGTGGACAGGATGTTGGCCACTACCATTCTTTCGCCGTCGATGCCCGAGGGTAGACTTCGGTAATAGAGCCGCACGATGATAGGGTCGAGCTGCGTCCAGGCCACGAAGCAGACAACGATGAGTTCGAGGAAGAGCCACACGTTATTCGTGCGCTGGCTCCAGAGGTTGTTCAGTATCTTTCTCATGCTATTTCTTCTCGTTCATTGATTCAACAATAGGGTTACGGAGGCTGAGCCACGCCGGAATAAGTGCCGCCATCAGGTTGAGCACGATGCACACGACCAAGCCAATGACGAAGATGAGGGGCGAAAACAGCATTTCGCCGTCCACCGTTGGCTCGGGCAATGTGAAGGCGGTATTGCCCACGGCGAAGAACAGCCACGAACGGAACACATAGAGCAGCAGCCATGTTATGACCAGTCCCACGAAGCCGCCACAGAGCGTGAGCACCAAGTTTTCGGTGATGACCTGTGTGAGCAGCGTCCGCCGCTTGGCACCGAAAGCCTTGCGCACACCCATCTCGGCCACCCGGCGTCGCATGCGGGCCGCCACAAGTCCGCTCAGGTTGAGCGCAGGCACTAACAGCAGGACGAACACCTTCGGGAAGAGCGACTTGAAGATGCTGCTCCAGGAATGGGCCACGCCGTCCTCCGACATCTTCATCTGGGCATGGGGCAGCAAGGTACCGATTATGGAGTAATCATACTCCTTGTCGCTGACGCTGCGCTTGCGGGCTATCTCTGCAAGTTCCTTTTTCAAGTCCTGCACGGTGCAGCCTTCCTTCAATACGACTATCACGTGTTCGGCTTCCCAGTCAAGGGCTTGGAACGACTGGCCGAATACTTCGATCACCTGTTCGGCTTTCTGGTCAAGGGCTAAGAACAACTGGCCGAAACTCTCTTCCATGATGGACGATGTGGGTTCTATCACACCCACGATGCGGATGAGGAAACCGTAGTTGAGCGTCTTTCCCACAGGGTCAACGTCCTTGCCAAAAGCCTGTTCGGCAATGTCGCGACTGATGACGGCAGGCATAGTAGCGTTCTCTATGTAGTTGTTCTCGTTCAGGCATTCCTCCTGCGTGAACGGACGGCCATAGACGAAGCGGAACTGGTAGACCTTGAAGAAATTGGCATCGACCCTGCGCGCCACCACAGGAACCAGCTTGTGGTTGTCGCACTTCAGGTATTGCCTGTCGCTGGTATAGCGGCTGCCGTTGATGGTGGCACTGACCACCTCGGCACTCTTCAGCGTATAGAGCCACTCCTTCACCTGGGTTGCTGTGTAATTCGTGGGCTGCCACCTGAGCGTGTCGTTCACAGCTCGCTTCGCCATTCCCTTGACATACACCGTTCGGCTGCGGTTCACCTCCGGCGCGATATCGGCCAGTTTGGCGTAATACACTACGGCTATCACCATCGTAAAGGCAATGGCCAAGGCTGTTCCCACGATATATATCCCGGAGAATAGCCGTTCCTCTCGCATCATGGCGAGAGCCTGTCTAAAATATCTCATATCATTCATCTTTTAATGCTACGGTTATCTCGCTCCTGCAGATGCGCCACGCGGGGATGGCGGTGGCGATGAGCACGGCACATAATATAATAAGGTACACGATGATGGACACCACAAGGAAGTGGGTGCCGAAGTCGTCGAACCAGAGGCGTATGGCGGAGTCGGGGCTTGCGAAGTTATCGTAGATTCCTCGGCTAACGGCAAACTGGAAGTAGATGATGCAGCCAAGCAGGACGCTGACGGTTGTGAGTAGCCACGCCTCGCGGATGAAGCCCCAGAAGATACCCCAGCGCGTGGCACCGAAAGCGCGGCGAACGCCGGCCTCCTCGCGCCGCTGGCGTGTGTACATGAGCAAAGTACCGAAGACACCGAAGGTTAGGTTGATGGCGAAAAAGGCTGCAACAAGCAGGTTGCGGCGCGTTTGACGGCCTAAGTGACCATCCTTCACCAGTTTGTCCTGAACCTTGCTGAGTACCTCCATCTGACGGACGTAACAATGCTCCGTCACCAAGTCGCGCTGCACCTCTTGTTCGTGGGCCTGCACGAACTGCGCCGTATTGACACCCTCACGGAGCCGCGCCATGATGGGCACGGCGACGGGAAGGCTGTTAGCACAGATAAAAGCATTAGTACATTCGCGGTCATACCCGAAAAAGCGCACATCCTCCACAACGGCGCGGATGGAGTAGTATTTGTCTTTTACCCATTCCGGCTCGTCGCCGTCAAAGTTCAGTTCACTTGCAAGCAACTTCCGTCCGGCCACGTCGATGGTGCCGAAGAGCTTCATCGCCACAGAGCGCGTCAGGATGATGGTATTGTCCTCTTCGCAGTCGTGTGACAGTTCACTCGTCGGAACGTCGGGTGTCAGCGACTGAATGCCATAGACCTCGAACATTCGCGAATCCTTGTTAAAGCCAAAACAAAAGCATTGAACGGAGTCGCCGTCATGGTAGAAGTATTTGGGCATCGACACAGTGCCGAATCCTATGGGCGTTGAACTCGCCGCGTAGGCCATCTCCACACCGTCTATCTGCTGCACTTTCTGCAGCAAGATATTCTCCTCGTCGACAATCTCTTCCCACTTCTGTTCTTTAAGATTACCGGAACTGACCACTTCGAACTTCACAATACGGTCGGCATCGTAGCCCATCGGCATCCTAACGACGTAGGACGCGACGATGACAGGGTCGAACGCCCACCAGCAGGCGAAGGTGACGAGCACGAGTTCGAGGGCGAGCCAGATGGACGTCTTGCGTCCGAATATTTCTTTGAACTGTTTCATTTCTTGATCATCATGGATTCTACAATTGGTCGTCTGAGGCTGAGCCATGCGGGGAGCGTCGCTGCCAAGACGTTGAGCACGCAGCAGACGAGCAGGGCAATGGCGAAGATGGCGGGGCCAAAGAACATTTCGCCTTTAAGGATAGGCACAGTGTTATAAGTCGTGGCTCCGTAGGCGAAGATGACGAACACCCAATCACGCCAGCCATAGAGGCACAGCCATGCAATGCACAGCCCCACGATGCCGCCGATGATGGTCAGCACAAGGTTCTCCACGACGACTTGCCACAGCAATGTGCGCCGCTTGGCACCAAACGCCTTGCGCACAGCCATTTCAGGCAGACGGCGCTCCATGCGGCTGGCAACCATGCCGCTCAAATTTACTGCAGGCACAAACAGCAGAAACAGGACGGAGGGCACGATGTACCAAAGCACGTTGCTGTCCCAGCCATTGAACAGGTCGTTGAGTTCCCTGCCTATCCAGGCATAGTGCGTGTAGAGCCGTCCGAACATGTCAACAGGATTGTCTTTATGCAGGGAGTTATAGCGCGCCTCCACCTCCTTCAGCTCTTGCTTGAAGGCATCGCAGCGGTCGGCAGGCACGCTGAAATAGACCATTACTGGTACATCGTGGAGGTTTTCGGGCTGGGTGTCTAACCATCCCTTGGCGGTGTACGGCCACCACACGTCGGCCACGCAACGTTCCGTCAGCTCGCTTGGTGTCTCGACCACGCCGCAGATGCGGAAGTCGGAATTATTGATGCTGATGGTAGAGCCGACAGCATGGCCTTTGGCTACCAGTTTTGCAATCTCCTCGGTCACGACCACCTGCTGCCGCCCATTGTCGAAGTCATCCTGCGTGAAAGGCGCTCCCTCGATGAAACGGTACTGATAGAAGTGGAAGAATCCCGGCTCGGTCATCTTCACCTTTACGTTACGGTCGTGCAGGCCGTCGGCGAGTTTCATGGAGAACAAGTTATAGTCCCAGAAATTCGTGACGGCTGTTACGCACTCTGGCGTCTTCATCTTTTGGAACAGGTCACGGAAGTCATCGTGTATGATGTTCCCTAAACGTGAAGGTTCATTTTTCATACCGTATCCATACAGATAGTACGTCGTGCTGCGCCGCACCTCCGGCGCAATGTCGGCCACCTTCACGTAATACACTTCGGCAATAAGCATCACGAAGGCCACTGCTAATGCCGTACCAGCGATATACATTGCTGAGTAGAGCTTCTCCTCGCGCATCAGGGCGAGGGCCTGTCTGAAATATCTCATACTATTATTCGTCTCTTAGTGCATTGGTAATCTTAGACCCGATAATCTTCACTGCGGGGATGGCGGTGCCGATGAGGACAGTACATAATATAATAATGTACACGACGGCGGAGACCACGAGGAAGTGGGGCCAGAAGTAATCGACCCATGTCTTGTCGGTGGGCACGTCGATGATGTTATTCATATAGAGCGTCTCGCAGTGTTCTTTACCATATTCCACCGTGAGGCCACTATAGGCGTAGTTGAGATAGATGACGAGTCCCACGGCGACGGCGGCAGTGGCCAGCAGGGCGTTACGCCAAAGGAAATCCCAAAGCACACGCCGACGGGTGGCTCCGAAAGCACGGCGCACGCCACACTCCTCCGTATGGCGCTTGGCGTGGAGCCACACGGTGCCGATAACAGCCAGCATCAGATTGATAAGGAAGAACAGGGCGAGAGCCAGACTGCGGTTCACCTCCTGCGTGCGGCCCTCGTCGAGTTCCTGCTGCTCTAAATGCTCTTCAAATGTCATCAGGCGGCTGATGCGGTTGAAGCCTGTCTGACAGTTGTTGATGAGTTCGCGCCCGTGTTCCTCCACGAAGCGTTGGGCATCCATCCCCTCCTTCAGTCGGATTACGTAGCGGCATTCGGTTTTGCTCAGGCTGTCGGATCTGATGATTAGCGACTGCAAGGTATTATTCATCGACTTGCGGAAGTCTTCCACCACGCCTACCACCGTCACGACGATGTCGGGGTCACCATAGCAGATGGTAATCTTGCGCCCCAACACGTCGGTGCTCCCGAAGAGCGCCATAGCACCAGAGCGCGTCAGCACTGCCTGCCGGTCACGCTTCTGTAGGTGCGAGAGCTGTTCAGCCGAGGGGCTGCCGGGCAGAGGTTTCAACCCGTAGGTCTCGAAGAAGCGAGAGTCGGGTACGAAGCGGATAGCCGCCAGCCAGAGCGTATCCTTGTCGATGCGACACGGGGCGTAGCCCTGACTCGTGAAACCGATGGAGCCGTATTCCTCGTCGTAGAGATAGGCCGACGCCACACCATCCACAGCCGTCAGCTGGCACAGCATCTGCTGGCGTCGCTCCTCAGTAGGGTTGTAAGGGTCACTCCTGTCCTCTTCGCTGGCATCCTCGTCCCACGCGCCGACGGTCGTTTCGGCATAGAGCAGCTTGTCCGTATCGAAACCGAGCGTCCGACAGCGATAAAAGAGGTTCACGACAGCGGGGTCGAACACCGCCCAGGCCACAACGGTGATAACCACCAGTTCAACGAACAGCCAGATTGTGGCCTTGTTTGCGAATATTTCTTTCAGTTGTTTCATCTTTTCTCCATCATTGATTCTACAATCGGTTTCCGCAGGCTCCACCATGCAGGGATGACGGCGGCCAGCAGGTTAAGCACGAGTATCGCCCCAAAGGCTCCAATGAACAGTGAGGGGGCAAAGAGCATCTCGCCCTCAACAATCGGAGCCGTATTGAGCGTGCTATTGTCGAAGAACATGCCGAGGATTTCCCTTCGCAGACCGTAGATGGCAAGCCACGAGAATACGAGGCCGATGATGCCTCCGATAGTCGTCAGTACCAGGTTCTCAGCTATCACTTGGTTCAGTAGCGTTGTGCGTCTGGCGCCAAAGGTCTTGCGCACGGCCATCTCCGCCGAACGTCGCTCCATACGTCCAGCCACGATACCGCAGAGGTTCAGTGCTGGCACGAAGAGTAGCACGAACAGGATGCCCGCGTAGTGCATGACCAATTGCCACCCTGTCACCACCCCGAACACATTGTCGCGGTTCTCGGTACGGAGCACGTGCATCGGATGCGTCTCCAGGCCCTTGGTCAGCACCACTTTCGTCTTCACGCCTTCGCCGAAATAGAAATTGTTCAGCAACTCATCTTTCGACTGGGTGAGACGATTGGCTATGCCGTCGATCTCTTCTTTCAACGCCTGCAGGTGCTCGTCGTCCTTTACCGTGGCTACGATGGAATAAAGTCCGGCATAGACCGACCCAGCACGCACCTCCACCAGTGTGTAGGGCATGATGATGTCGGCATAGCTGTCGGGGGTGAGCTGGCTACCGCTGCGCACCACGCCTATGATGCGCAAGTCTTCTTCATGCTCCATCACTAATGTCTGCCCCACGGCATCCACACCCTTGCCAAACAGCCGCTCGGCCAGTGCGTCGGTAATGACGCATACCGCCTCTTTCCCATCCACCTCCTTCCGGGTGAATGGTCTGCCGCTCACGAAGTCGTAAGCATAGATTTTGAAGAAGTCGGCACTGGTGCGGTTGCGGATGACATCCACGAAGTCATTCTTTCCGCGAACAATGGAGGCCTGGCAACGGCCTTCTGCCTTGCCCGTTCCTGCCGCCAAGAGCGTGGGCGAACAATACTCGATGTTCTTGCTCTGCAGGAACCATTCCTCAAAAGCTTTGTCGCCGAAGTAGCATCGTCCCGCGCCACGGCTCTCCGCCTCAATGTAAATGCCCTCAAAGTAAACCGTCCGTGCGCGGTTGCGCTCGGGATAGATGGGTGCCAACTTGATGTAATACACTACGGCCATCACCATCGTAAAGGCAATGGCCAGCGCCGTACCCACGATGTAGATGCCGGAGAAAAGTCGTTCCTCGCGTATCAGGGCGAGGGCCTGTCTGAAATATCTCATATCATTTACGATAATAATCTGTCAATATACAATACAATATCCGTGCCAAACCCGTAACTTACTGATAATCAGCAACGGCATAAAATAAAGTGTCCATTTCTGGACACTCATGGTGTCCGGAAATGGACAAT
>R23__coassemble_596_pt1 | contig 22993 bp, 20 predicted proteins | sample R23__metabat2_high_PE_030 | metagenome-assembled genome bin R23 | reverse complement strand
CTGCCCGCCAATGCCAAGAAACGTAACGATGCCGTTACCGCTCAGCAGTCGCAGTTGGAGGAAGATGCCGCAGGTTCCACCTATAATATATATATAGAAGGTCACGACCGCAAGTTGGGTATTCTGGCCAGCGGTATTGGCTTCAACTATGTCAATGAGTGCTTCCCACAGGGCAGCCCTTATCCTATCCTGAAGATTTCGCAGTACCCATTGCCGAAGAAACTGGTGCGCCGTCTGTTGGACGAGTGCGACGAAGTGCTCATCGTTGAGGAGGGACAGCCGTTCATTGAGGATATCGTTCGCGGTGTTGTCGACCTGAAGAATATTCACGGTAAGCTTGACGGTACGTTGCCCCGTACAGGCGAACTGACACCCGACGTGGTGAAGAAAGCCCTGGGCATGGAGATTGATGAGTGCTTCGACCCATGTGCCGACGTCGTTCCGCGTCCTCCCGCACTCTGTCAGGGTTGCGGTCACCGTGACGTCTATGCTGCCCTCAATGAGGTGCTCAAGGAATACGACAATCCACGTGTCTTTGGTGATATCGGCTGCTATACGCTGGGCTTCCTGCCTCCATTCCGCGCCATTCACTCGTGTGTGGACATGGGCGCATCTATCACGATGGCCAAGGGTGCTGCTGACGCTGGTCAATGGCCTGCTGTCGCTATCATCGGCGATTCGACATTTACGCATAGCGGTATGACGGGTCTGCTGGATGCCATCAACGAGAACGCAAATATTACCGTTATTATTTCCGACAACCTGACAACAGGTATGACGGGTGGACAGGACTCGGCAGGTACCAACAAGTTTGAGGCTATCTGTCGCGGTCTGGGACTGTCAGACGAGCACCTGAAGGTGGTTGTTCCACTGCCCAAGAACATGCCGGAGATTACGCAGATTATCCGCGACGAGATCAACTACAAGGGTACCAGCGTCATCATTCCACGTCGTGAATGTATGCAGACCCTGCAACGTCATTTGAAACAGAAGAAAGCGGCTGAGAAAAAGTAAAAATGTAAAATGTAAAAAGGTAAATCATGAAGACCGATATCATATTGTGTGGCGTAGGCGGACAGGGTATCCTCTCTATCGCTACCATCATTGGCGAAGCCGCCATGAACGAGAATCTATATATCAAGCAGGCCGAGGTGCATGGAATGTCACAGCGTGGCGGCGATGTGCAGTCAAACCTGCGCATCAGCAGCAATCCCATTGCCAGTGACCTGATTCCGAAGGGTGGTGCCGATGTCATCATCTCCATGGAACCTATGGAGGCGCTGCGCTATCTGCCCTATCTCTCGAAGGAAGGCTGGATTATCACCAGTAGCACGCCGTTTGTCAACATCCCCAACTATCCTGACATCGAGGTTATCAAGGCCGACCTGCAGAAGTTGCCTAACGTTATCATGCTCGACATCGAGGAGAAGGCGAAGGACGCTGGTGTGCCTCGTTCGGCTAACGTTATCCTGCTGGGTGCAGCCCAGAAAGCTTTGGGCATCGAGTACGAGAAGCTGGAGGATGCCATCCGTCGCGTCTTCGGACGTAAGGGTGAGGCTATTGTCGAGGCAAATATCAAGGCGTTGGCAATAGGCCGTGAGGCACAGAAATAAAGTCGTAATAACGATATAACGTTATAACGTAATAACGAAAGAAATGGAGACACCAATTAAGAAAGAACTGGTTGATAAGCTCATCAGCGACCTTGGCATTACTGACTTTGCCAAGGCTACCATCCGCGAAGTGAAGCAGGTGGCTGCCCAGGCAGAGAAGGCGAGTGGGGTGGAGTTTATCAAGATGGAGATGGGAATTCCCGGACTGCCTGCTGCCCAGGTGGGTGTTGATGCACAGGTGAAGGCGTTGCAGGATGGTATTGCCCACTCATATCCCGATATTCAGGGCTATCCTGGACTGAAGAAAGAGGCATCACGCTTCGTCAAGGCATTCATCGGAGTGGATGTTGCTGCCGAAGGCTGCGTACCTGTGACGGGATCTATGCAAGGTACATATGCCTCGTTCCTGACCTGTTCACAGGCACAGGAGGGCAAGGATACCGTACTGTTCATCGACCCAGGATTCCCTGTGCAGAAGATGCAACTGCAGGTGATGGGCGTGAAGTATGAGACGTTCGACGTCTATGACTTCCGTGGCGAGAAACTCGGACCGAAGCTGGAGTCATATCTGAAGAATGGCAACATCTGCGCCATCGTCTACTCCAATCCCAATAACCCCGCATGGATCTGTCTGAACGAACAGGAGCTGCAGGCCATCGGTACCTTGGCCACAAAGTACGACTGCGTGGTGATGGAAGACTTGGCCTATTTCGCCATGGACTTCCGTAAAGACCTCAGCGTACCGTTCCAGCCACCTTATCAGCCTACTGTAGGTCGCTATACCGACAATTACATGCTGCTTATCAGTGGTTCGAAGGCTTTCTCGTATGCCGGCGAGCGTATTGGTGTGGTGTGTATCAGCGACAAACTGTTCCACCGCCATTTCGACCAACTGGCACAGCGCTATCAGGGGCTGCCCTTCGGTCTGGTCTTCTCGACACGCATGCTTTATGCCTTGTCATCAGGTACCAGCCACTCTGCCCAGTACGCAATGGCGGCTATGCTCAAAGCTGCTACCGACGGCGACTACGATTTCCGCAAGGAGATCAGCGTCTATGGCGAGCGTGCCCACAAACTGAAGGAGATTTTCTGTCGTCACGGCTTCCACGTGGTCTATGACAAAGACCTTGACGAACCTGTTGCCGACGGATTCTATTTCACCATCGGTTACAAGCAAATGACCAGCGGTGAGCTGGCCAAGGAGTTGATGTACTACGGTGTATCGGCTATCTGTCTGATAACCACAGGTTCGCATCAGGAAGGTCTGCGTGTCTGCACATCGTTCATCGAAGATCATCAGTATGCCCAACTGGAGGAGCGCATGGCTATCTTCGAGCAGAACAATCCCTAAAAAAAGTGGACGGCGGTTTTGCCGCCGTCACTATTACTCATCCAACCCAACAGGCTCGAATTTGAAGTCCTGCATGGTCACATAACGCACCTCATACGATGAGGTGTGTTTTTTGTCGCTTAGATATTTGCTGCGTAACTTCAGGTATTGCTTCTCGGCCTTCTTCTTGGAGGTGGAGAACATCACCATGCACACGCGGTTGGGCATCTGCATCGTCTCTCTGAAATACGTCTTCAGCTGGTCGGAGTAGCTGTCACGACCCAGCAGGAACTTTGTTTTCGTATCATACATGGCACCCTGCACGTCCTGTATCTCCGTCATATAGACGACAGAATCCTTGAATGATGCCGCAAATCCAAACACATACATATGGCGAGCCTTTACGGTCTTGGCCTCGGCTCCCATGGCGACGCAGACAAACAGCGCCAGTACTATATATTTTAAATATTTCATTGTCCTAAATATGCTTTTAATAACTTATTCTTCGTATTGCTACGCAGATGGCGGATGGCCTTTTCCTTGATTTGACGCACACGTTCGCGCGTCAGTCCGTACTTGTTGCCAATCTCCTCCAGCGTCATCTCTGGTTCGCCGATGCCGTAGAATGCTTTGATGACGCAGCGCTCACGGTCGCTCAGCGTATTCAGCACGTTGGAGATTTCCTCGCGCAACGACTCCAATACCAGCTGGCGGTCGGCCATCGGCGCATCATCGTTCACCAGTATGTCGAGCAATGAGTTGTCCTCACCATCGATGAAAGGCGCGTCGACCGATACGTGGCGGGTGTTTGCTAGCATGGCCTCGCCGACCTTGTCCTCTGGCAGGTCTATCTGTTCCGATATCTCGTCAACCGACGGACGACGCTCATTCTCCTGTTCAAACTTGTTGAGCAGACGGTTAATCTTGTTCACAGACCCTACCTGGTTCAGGGGCAGACGGACAATACGACTCTGTTCGGCAATGGCCTGCAGGATAGCCTGACGAATCCACCACACGGCATAAGAAATGAACTTAAAGCCGCGTGTCTCGTCAAATTTCTCTGCCGCCTTGATCAGTCCCAGGTTACCTTCGTTAATGAGGTCGGAGAGTGACAACCCCTGATTCTGGTACTGCTTGGCAACGGAAACCACAAATCGCAGATTCGCCTTCGTGAGCTTGTCTAATGCTTTACGGTCGCCCTTTCGGATACGTTGTGCCAGTTCCACCTCTTCGTCGGTAGACAGCAACTCCTCATGGCCTATCTCCTGTAAGTATTTTTCCAGCGACTCACTTTCGCGATTCGTAATGGATTTGGTGATTTTTAGTTGTCTCATTTAGTCGTATTTTTATAGCTGACTGCCAAGGACGGTGCAAACCGAATGCAAAGAACTTGTTCTTTGCTGAGGTGCAGCCCGTCCTCGCAATTTTTTGCAAAAGTAAGGCATTTTTCTGGAATAACCAAAAAAATGCCCTACTTTTTCTGTTTTTTTCCTGTTTATCTTTTTACCTTATTCGTTTTGCAGATAAACTACGAAGCCGCCGCGCTTGCCTGTCGGGAAGATTCCCTTGATGACAAGCATCTGGTCTTTGGCTTCCTTCACCACCTCCTGCAGGTCATCGAACGAACGCATGGGCTGGTCGTTCACTACCTGGATGATAAAGCCCTTAGGTACTCCGGCATCCTTCATCTTGCCACCGTTAACCTTCAGAACCTCAAGGCCATATGAGATTTCGAGCTGCTTCTTCTGACTGTCGGTGACAGGACGTACATCAATGCCCAGCACCTCAACGTCAGCATTCTTCACCACTTTCGTGTTGCCCTGCTCGTTCTTCAGCGTCAGCGTAGCGGTCTTCTCCTTCTTGTTGCGCAGGTACTTCACTGTAACCTTGTCACCAGGGCGCTTCTGGGCAATAATACCCTGCAGCTCGCCAAACTGCTTTACCTTCTTACCATCGATGGAAATCAGCACGTCGCCCTTCTGCAGACCAGCGTCAGCAGCAGCTCCGTCCTCTACGACCTCAGCAATGTAGATGCCTTCCATAGTTCCCAGGTCAACTTCGTTGCCCTTCTCCTTCTCCACGTCCACATAGTTGCTGACGTCGCTACCCTTGATACCAATCATGGCACGCTGGTAGGTACCGTACTTCTTAAAGTCGTCTACTGCCTTCTTGACAATCGTGGTAGGAATGGCGAAACCATAACCGATGTTTGAACCTGTCTGTGAGTACAGCATAGCGTTGATACCAATCAGTTCACCACGGGTGTTTACCAATGCACCACCAGAGTTACCCTGGTTGATGGCGGCGTCGGTCTGAATCATTGAACTTACGCCCTGTCCCATGGTACGTGCCTTGGCTGAGACAATACCAGCGGTCACTGTGTTGTTCAGACCTAAGGGGTTACCTACGGCCAGCACCCACTCACCAACCTTCACGTCGTCGCTGTTGGCAATGACGATGGCAGGCAGGTCCTTGGCATCAATCTTGATGAGTGCCAGGTCTGTGGCCTTGTCAGCACCAATGATGCGGGCTGAGTATTCTTTTGAGTTCTCGTTCAGGGTTACTGTCAACTCGTCAGCACCATCTACTACGTGGTTGTTGGTAACGATATATCCATCTGCTGAGATGATGACACCCGAACCAGCAGCTGCACGCTTCGGAGTTTGCACCTGACGCTTGCGACCACCACCGTTGCCCTGTCCCTGACCACGTCCGAAGAAACCACCGAATGGGTCTGAGAAGAAGTCTTCAAACGGATCTGAGTACTCTACGGTCTGTACCTTTGAATTGGTGACCGACTTGATATATACCACTGCGGGCAGCGACTTTTCGGCCGCATACGTGAGGTCGACGGGTTGTCCTGGAGCAACAGCAGCTGTTGCGGGAGCGGCCTGTGTCTTGTTGCACGAGGCTGCAGAGAATGCGATGACCATGAGATACATGGCAGGCATCAGGGTCTTTACAATCTTTTTCATAATCTTTTATCAGTTTAATTAATGTTGTTATTGTTCGCTTTTGTTGTTGTTTGACGGTGCAAATATAGGTGCATTTTTCCGTATTCTGTCATTTTGTCGTATCTTTTTGTCGCAATTTAACACTTCTGCCACCTTGCTTAACGGCTGTTAGAAATTAACGCTTGAATTGTGAAAATACTGACAAAATTAACAAAATAGGATGTTTGTAGTTGTATATATAAAAACATAAAAGAGGGAAGCCTTTCTGACTTCCCTCTTAAATGAAGATAATATCGTATTAATAATTGAATTCGCCGAATTCGCTCTTGATGGTCAGACTCTTCGGACCTTCTTCGATGTGTCCCACCACCTGTGCATCGATATTGAACGACTTCGAGAGGTCGATAATCTCCTGGGCAACTTCGGGACGCACGTAAATCTCCATGCGGTGACCCATATTGAACACCTGATACATCTCCTTCCAGTCGGTACCGGAACACTCGTGGATGGCGTGGAACAGGGGAGGAACAGGGAACATATTGTCCTTGACCACCTTGCAGTTGTCGTTGACGAAGTGGAGAACCTTGGTCTGGGCACCACCTGTGCAGTGTACCATACCGTGAATTTCGGGGCGCAACTCGTCGAGCAGTTTCTTGATGACAGGCGCATAGGTGCGGGTAGGTGAGAGCACGAGCTGACCCATGTCTGGCAGTACTGTGGGCTGCGATTCTGTCGCAGCATATGGAACCGCGTCTGTCAGCTTGAACTTACCGCTGTACACCAACTCGTCGGGGACAGCGTGGTCGAAACTTTCGGGGTACTTCTCGGCAAGATACTTGGAGAAGACGTCGTGGCGGGCGGAGGTAAGTCCGTTAGAGCCCATACCGCCGTTGTAGCGTTTCTCGTAAGTAGCCTGACCTGTTGAGGACAGACCCACGATGACGTCACCCGGACGGATGTTGGCATTGTCGATGACGTCGCTACGCTTCATGCGGCAGGTGACGGTAGAGTCAACAATGATGGTACGCACGAGGTCGCCTACATCGGCAGTCTCACCGCCCGTAGGCCAGATGCCGATGCCCATCTCGCGGAGCTCGGCAAGCAACTCGTCGGTGCCATTGATGATAGCGGAGATGACCTCACCTGGTACGAGCATCTTGTTTCGACCGATGGTGCTGGAAACAAGGATGTTATCCACAGCACCCACGCAGAGCAGGTCGTCGGTATTCATGACGATGGCGTCCTGCGCAATACCTTTCCATACGGAGAGGTCACCCGTCTCTTTCCAATACATGTAGGCCAGGCTGGACTTAGTACCTGCGCCGTCGGCATGCATGATGTTGCAATACTCCGGGTCGCCACCAAGGATGTCGGGGATAATCTTGCAGAAAGCCTGCGGGAAGATACCCTTGTCAATGTTCTTGATGGCTGCGTGAACGTCTTCTTTGGCGGCACTAACGCCGCGTTGCATATAACGGTTATTCATAATCATTGTTATGTTTGTCGCTATGCCATAGCGACATACTAGACTTAGAACTTCACCTTGGGTGCGTTCTCTGCACCTGCCTCAGCCTCGAACTTATCCATGGTGTTGAAGCCGAAGATGCCAGCGAGGATGTTCTTTGGGAACTTGCGGATGACGATGTTGTACTGCTGAACGACACCATTGAACTTGTTACGAGCCTCGTTGATGCGGTTCTCAGTACCTTCCAGCTGTGACTGCAGGTCGCGGAAGTTCTCGTTGGCCTTCAGTTCAGGATAGTTCTCCTGTACGGCAAGCAGACGACCGAGTGCGCTACCCAGTTCGCCCTGAGCCTTCTGGAACTCCTTCAGCTTGTCAGCGGTGAGGTTTGATGGGTCAACAGTAATCTGTGTAGCCTTGGCACGTGCGGCAACAACGCTTTCAAAGGTCTCCTTCTCGTGAGCGGCATAGCCCTTGACAACCTCTACCAGGTTGGGGATGAGGTCGGCACGACGCTGGTAGGCCGACTGAACATTAGCGAACGCTGTGGTAGCCTTCTCCTGTTCGCTGACCATTGAATTGTAAGCACTGGCAGCCCACATGCAGATGATGACAACGGCTGCGATGATTCCGATTGTAGATTTACTCAGTTTCATAATTTATAATTTTTCGTTATTACGTTATCACGATGATGTTGTTACCATCTCGATGTGGCACCACCGCCACCGAAGCTTCCGCCTCCGAAGGAACCGCCACTGAAGCCGCCTCCGCTGCTATGACCGCCCCCGCCAAAGCCTCCGAAACCTGACGAGCCGCTACTGCGCGGTGCGACATAAAACGGATTGGCTAACAGAGGCACCATGCCGACGAGTCCCAGCCAGTGGTACTTGCGATTCTTGTAGAGGAAGAAGATGCACCAGGCGATAATGGCCATAAAGGTGGTGAAGACCACCGTTGCAGCTTCGTCGTCCGCTGCTTCTTCAGCCATCAGCGACGATGCCACAGGCAACTGCTTCTTCTCCAGCGTGGAATAGATGGCCTCGGTGAGATAATACATGGCACTGTCGGGCTGCTCACGCTTCATGAACGGGATGGCATATTGCTGCTCCAGACGACGGCACTCCACATCGGTGAGATCACCCTCTAAGGAGCGTCCCGGTGAGATATTGAGCGAGTGGTCCTGATAACCGCAAACGACCATGAGTCCGCGGTCGCCATAGCCTACGCCGTATTTGTTACCCACATCCTGCGCCAAGCGGAAGGGGTCGTCGTTTTCGATATGATTGACCACGATGACGACCGACTGTACGCCTAAGTCAAGGTTTAACCGTTGTAGCGTAACGTTCATGTTATCAACGGTTTGTTGGGAGAGAACCTTGTCTGGATTAGAGACATACTGCGTAGAGTCCTGTAGGTAAGGAATGGGGATATTATTGGCGTTCCAATAGGTAATCTCTGTGGTCTCAGCGGCAGAACCGCTGAGTGCACTGGCGGTGCCTTCAACGGTCTCTGTGGCAGCCATGGGCTCGGGACTGTCGGGTAGCGACATCGTGCAACAGGTCATGGCCGTCAGGATACCCACCACAAAAATCCAGCCCCACATCTTGCGGGCCTTCGTCCATTCGGGGTGCGTCTCCTTATACTCCTTAACGATGGCTTGGCGCTTTATCTTGTATTCTTGCACCAGTTGCGTGTAGCGTCCGGTGTACTGCTCTTTGAGTTTGTTAACTCTACCAACCTGTCCCTTCTCCAACTCAAAGGCATTCTCCAAGGCTTGGATGGCCTGGTTGTATTGCTTGGTCAGTTGGTCGAGTGATATTTTGTATTCTTCCATAACTTATTTCTCATGCCAGAATTCCCAAGAGGCGAAGGCCTGCAGCAACAGCATCTCCAGACCGTTCTTGGTCTGTGCGCCGTACTGTGCACCGCGCTTCATGAAGAGCGTCTCGTCGGGATTGTAGATAAGGTCATAGAGGATGGTGTGGCTATCCATAGCCTCATAGGGTAGCAGCGGACACTCCTCAGTATTCGGATACATGCCCAGCGGCGTGCAGTTCACAATGACGTTGTACTCCTTGATGACTTCGGGGGTAATGTTGGGATACTGGATAGTGTCGGGACGTTCGTAGCGACTGACAAAGACGGTCTCCAGTCCTAAATGGTGCAGTCCGAAGTTGATAGCCTTCGACGCACCACCCGTACCGAGGATGAGTGCCTTCTTGTGCCACTTCTTGTCGAGCATGGGTTCGATACTCTTGGTGAAACCGATGACGTCGCTGTTGAAACCCTTCAACTTGATATTTCTACCCTCGTGAATGACCTTGATGACGTTGACGGCACCAATGGCTCTGGCCTCTGGTGTGATACTGTCGAGATAGGGAATGACCTTCTCCTTGTAGGGGATAGTCACGTTGAGTCCTTTCAGTTCGGGATTGGCACCCAGCACTTCGTCGAGCGCCTCGATGGAAGGAATCTCGTAGTTCTCATACACAGCATCGATGCCTTCATCCTGGAATCGCTGGTTGAAGTAGCTGATGGAGAATGAGTGGCCCAATGGGTAACCGATAAGTCCGTACTTTTCCATAATCCTTATATTCTTAATAACTTCCTTAACTTCTCTAACTACTTAGTAGCTAAATACATCGTGCAGATGCCGAAGGTGAGTCGCTTGAACGATGCCTCGGCGAAGCCTGCCTTCATCAGAATATCTACCATGCGCTCGCCCTGTGGGAACGCCTCGATGGTCTTGGTGAGGTAAGAGTAGGCGCTGGTGTCCTTGGAGATGAGTCGTCCGTAGACGGGCAGCACCGTGTGTGAGTAGATGTGGAACAGCTGGCGCATGGGGAACGAGACGGGTGTCGTCAATTCTACGATGCTGAGGTGTCCACCGGGACGGAGCACGCGACACATCTCGCGGAGTCCTGCGTCGAGGTCGGCAAAGTTGCGGATGCCGAAGGCTGCAGTCACAGCGTCAAAGGTGTCGCTAGAATACGATAGGTGTGTGCAGTCTTCCTTCTCGAATGTCACAACGTTGTCGAGTCCGAGGGCTTTCACCTTCTCACGACCAATCTGCATCATACCCTCGCTGATGTCAGCACCTACCAGTCGCTGGGGATTTAGCATCTGGGCTGCCATGATAGCAAAATCGCCTGTACCGGTGGCAATGTCGAGCAGCGACTGGGGCTGATAGGGTGCCAGAGCCTTGATGGCCTTGCGGCGCCACCCCTTGTCGATGTTCCAGGATAGTCGATGGTTGAGCGTGTCATAGGTAGGGGCAATGTTGTCAAACATCGCCTCCACCTGCTGTGCCTTATCTCCGCAGGTATATGGGTTTATTTGTTCCTGCTGGTAAGCCATGCGCTCACGTTCTTCTCAATGCGCTGGGCAATGTCGCCTTCCTCCGTAGCTTTGTCGAACTTCTCACCAACGATGTGCTCGTAGAGCTCGATGTAGCGGTCTGAAACGCTCTCGGCATATTCATCGGTGATTTCGGGCATCACCTGTCCGGGCTCGTTCATGAAGTCGTGCTCAATGAGCCACTGGCGCACAAACTCCTTAGAGAGCTGACGCTGGGGCTCACCCTTGGCCAACTTCTCCTCATAGCCGTCGGCATAGAAGTAACGGCTGGAGTCGGGCGTGTGAATCTCATCGATGAGGTACACCTTACCGTCGCGCTTGCCAAACTCGTACTTCGTATCCACGAGGATGAGACCGCGCTTGGCAGCAATCTCCTGACCACGAGCAAAAATCTTGCGGGTGTAGTCCTCCATGATGGCATAGTCCTCAGCAGAGACGATACCCTGGGCGATAATCTCTTCCTTCGAGATGTTCATGTCGTGACCCTCGTCAGCCTTGGTAGTTGGGGTGATGATAGGCTCAGGGAAACGCTCGTTTTCCTTCATGCCGTCGGGCAGTTTCACACCGCAGAGCTCGCGACAACCGTTCTTGTACTCTCGCCAGGCAGAGCCGGTGAGGATAGAGCGGATAATCATCTCCACACGGAAGCCCTCACACTTCAGACCCACAGTGACCATGGGGTCGGGGGTGGCCAGCTTCCAGTTCGGACAGATGTCGGTAGTGGCATCCAGGAACTTCGCAGCAATCTGGTTCAGTACCTGACCCTTGAAGGGAATACCCTTCGGCAGTACGACGTCGAAAGCGGAGATGCGGTCGGTAGCCACCATTACCATCAGGTCGTCGTTGATGTTGTACACATCGCGTACCTTTCCGTGGTACACGCTCTTCTGTCCCTCAAAGTGGAAATCAGTCTTTGTTAATGCTTTCATTGTTATCTTCTTTAACTTCCTTAACTTCTTTAACTTCCTTAACTTCTTTAACTTCCTTAACTTCTTTAACTTCCTTGTCAAAACGTTCGTAAGCGTTGACAATGCGAGTCACCAGCTTGTGGCGCACAATGTCCTTACCCGTCAGATTGACGATGCCGATGCCCTCCACATTATTTAATATATGCAAGGCCTCCACGAGACCGCTCTTCTGCGATTTCGGCAGGTCTATCTGTGTCATGTCGCCCGTGATAATCATCTTTGTGTTCCATCCCATACGTGTCAGGAACATGCGGATTTGGGCGGGTGTGGTATTCTGCGCCTCGTCCAGAATGACTACGGCATCACTCAGCGTGCGACCACGCATAAAGGCCAGCGGAGCTATCTGGATGATGTTCTTCTCCATCATATCCTGCAGCTTCACCTGTGGCAGCATATCCTCCAGAGCGTCGTAGAGCGGCTGCAGATAGGGGTCTATCTTTTCCTTCATGTCGCCAGGCAGGAAACCGAGTTTCTCGCCAGCCTCCACAGCAGGGCGCGAGAGGATAATCTTCTTCGCCGTTTTGTCCTTCAGTGCCTTTACGGCCAGGGCTATCGACAGGTAGGTCTTACCTGTACCGGCAGGTCCCACGGCAAACACCATGTCGTTCTGCTGGTAGGCATCGATGAGCTGTTGCTGGTTCTGGCTGCGAGCCTTGATGGCGCGGCCCGACATGGAGTAGCACACCACGTCGTCGGGGATATCGTCGGTAGTGCGACGACCTTTCACAATGTCTAGGATATTTTCTTCGTTGAGGGAATTGAATTTCAGCACGTGCTGACGCATGCGCTCCGTGCTCTCCTCGAAGGCTGCCATCTGTTCTTCATCGCCCAAGACGCGGATGACATTGTCGCGGGCCACGATGCGCAGCTTCGGGTACAGGGCGCGAATCATCTGGAGGTGCTGATTACCAGTCCCGTAGAACACCACGGGATCAATGTCCTCAAGTACTATGTGCTTCTCTATCACGCTCTCAACGTTTTCTTTTCACAATAACGGCGCAAAGGTACAAAAAATATTTCTAAATGACAAAGAAACTCCTCTAAAAATAGCGAGAGCCGTAACTTTCTGGGTTACGGCTCGTAGCTATTGAAGTCTGTCGCAGATTATGCGAACGGATTCTCGGTGGGATAGAAGTCACCCTTCGGGAAGTTGTAGTCAATCTCGTCCACGGGGATGCCCATGTACTTCAGAACCTCCCACAGGTACTTACCCTGGTGGCCGAACATAACGGCGCAGTGGTGTGGGTAGTGCTTCTCGATGAGGACGTGACGGTAGAAGCGGCTCATGTTCTTGATACCGAAGATACCGATAGAACCGAATGAACGGGTAGCTACAGGAATAACCTCGCCCTGAGCGATGTAAGCGCGGAGCTTGGTGTCGGCAGTAGACTGCAGACGATAAACAGTAGCCAGACCGGGCTGGATGTCACCCTCCAGGGTACCGTTGGTAACCTCAACAGGCAGGGCACGAGCCATAATGCGCTGGAAGCACATCTGGCAGTTGCAAACCTTAGAAGAAGCAGTGTTACCGCAGTGGAAGCCCATGAAGATTTCCTTGTCGGTATAGGTGTCGCAAGCAAACTTCTTGCCCTTGATGCTCTCCTCGTACATGTCGCGGGGAACGGTGTTGTTGATGTCGAGCAGCGTAACAGCATCCTGAGAGATACATGTTCCGATGTACTCAGACAGAGCACCATAGATGTCAACCTCACAAGCTACGGGGATTCCACGGCTGGTCAGACGGCTGTTGACATAGCAGGGAACGAAACCGAACTGAGTCTGGAAGGCAGGCCAGCACTTGTTAGCCATAGCAACGAACTGACGAGAACCCTTGTGAGCCTCAATCCAGTCGAGCAGTGTCAGCTCATACTGAGCGAGCTTAGGCAGCACCTGAGGAATCTTATTGCCGTGACCGAGCTCCTTGGCCATGTCAGCTGCAACCTCGTCGATGCGTGGGTCGTTAGCGTGCTTCTGGAAAGCTTCGAACAGGTCGAGCTCTGAGTTCTCCTCGATCTCAACGTCCAGATCATAGAGGGCGCGGATAGGAGCGTTACAAGCCAGGAAGTTGTTTGGACGGGGACCGAAGCTGATGATCTTCAGGTTCTGCAGACCTACGATAGCGCGGGCGATGGGCAGGAACTCGTGAATCATCTCAGCGCACTGAGCAGCGTCACCAACGGGCTCCTCGGGGATGTAAGCGCGGGTCTTGCGCAGAGAGAGGGCCTGGCTGGCGTTCAGCATACCGCAGTAAGCATCACCACGACCATCAATCAGGTTGTTCTGTGTCTCCTCAGCAGCAGCGCAGAACATAGCGGGACCTTGGAACCAGTCAGCCAGCATGGTCTCAGAAATCTCAGGACCGAAGTTGCCGAGGTATACGCACAGTGCGTTACAGCCAGCCTTCGTAATATCCTCGAGAGCCTGCTTAGCGTGAATCTCGCTCTCAACGATGCAGATGGGGCACTCGTAGATGCCTTCCTTACCGAACTTCTTCTCATACTCGGCGATAACGGCCTTGCGGCGGTTAACGGCCAGTGACTCGGGGAAACAGTCGCGGCTAACAGCCACGATACCGATCTTAATTACAGGTACATTGTTCATGTTAATCTTGTTTGTAAAGTAAATGTTTAATTGTTAGAAATATTATTCTCGTTAATTCTTAATTCATAATCGGCGAGCCGATAACTCTTAACTCTTAATTCTTAACTCTTACTTGAAGTGGTTCTTCCACTTCTCGCCTCCACGCCTTCAGGTAGTCGAACCACTCTTTGGCCGAGTGGTAACCGAAGGTCTCGTTGGCGGATGTGTAGTTCACCTTGTAGTGCATCCGGTTGCCCGCCACCTTTATTATATATGCGTAGTTGTCCTTGTTGGCAGGCTCCTCGCTGACGATGTTCTGCTGTGGCACCAGCACAGCCAGACCGACGGTCTCGCGCTTCCACTTCAGTGTATCGGTGGAGGGGTAGTCGGTACCCCAGCAGGCGCGCAGGCCTTTCTTGTCGGTAAACTCCTCAGAACCTTTCACATTGATGATGCCCGTGGAGAAACGGTAGTCGCTGACGTCCTTATTGAACAGCACATCGACATCGGTATCCCTGTGACCCGCATACTGGGTGTAGCGCAGGGTCATATTGATGGGAGATGGCTGATGGCTGATGGCCGATGGTGCTTGCCAACCTCTGTCCACCAGTTCGACGATAGTGCGCAGCGGTCCGTAGCTGATAATGCGCTGGGTACGACTGCGAACGGGTTCCACGAGTGTGGGCTGCTGACCGTCCCAACCACGGAAGGCACCGAGTCCAAAGGTTTTACCCACCCATAGCACGTCGTCACCATAGCCGCGAGCCTTCTGGTCGGCATCTGTATAGAACTGGGTTTCTTTCAGTTCCAGTTGTTTATTGAATTTTCCATATAAGTCCAGCGTCTGGCGTGCATCGAAGTAGATGCGGATGCCGTTGAGCTCACTTTCGAAGGCCACGCCATGGTGGTGCTGTACGTTATAAGTATAGGCCGCGTCGCCACGAGCTGTGAGCGACTCGATATAATTGTTCTGCTGGTTTTTCTTCAGTGTCTTGTCCTTCGTGTTGGCCATCACCATCTCAGCATAGACGCGGGCAGGGTAGGGACGTGGCGCTCCTTCTGTATAGAGCGTCACCGTATAGTGCTTCTGCTCCTTCTTGCCAAGGTCAGCCAGAAAACACAGCTCGTCGAAGGTCTCGTTCTGATCTAAATCATCCAACTGACAAGGAATCTCCTTGCCCTCGCAGGTGACCAGTGCCGAACGGATATCCTGGCCATAGCGCTCCAACTGGAGGACAACAGGCTGGTCGTTCCGTGCTTGTGACGACGGATTGACGACACTTACCTCGACGGTTTTTTGAGCCATCAAGGGCAGTGTTGCACATGTCAACAGCCAGAGGGAAATCGTACTTTTCATGCTATGGATAGTTGATACCAGCTACAAATATACTCATTTCTCGCACCATTTTTTATCTTTTTAGCAAAAAATTTGCTATTAAAAATATTTTTTAGTAATTTTGCATCGTATTTTTAATAAAATTAATGTTTTTCCTGTTAGTAACGTGCAGAAAATATACGGAATAATGGTCGTGCTGATGTTGGTCTGCGTCGGTTGTCAGTGGCACTTGAAACCTGCTGAGACGGATGCTGCAGGCAAACGTATCGGTATCCAGCGTTTTGACCGTATCGAGATGCTCTATCTCACTACGGGCGACTATTCTGCGTTACAACAGATGAACACCTATTTCCCCACGGAGACGCGCATGCTGATTGAGGATATGCTGCACCTGGGACAGGTCGACGACCCGGCCATCAATACGAAGTTTCTGTTCTTCTTTCAGGACTCCACGCTGCAGCAGATGCTCAACGACGTGCAACAGCAGTACGCCAACATGGATGATGTCGATGAACATTTGTCGTTGGCATTCAAGCGGCTGAAGGACGAACTGCCAGACATGCCTGTACCGACGGTATATACGCAGATTGGTTCTTTTGACCAGAGCATCATCGTGTCGGGTGGTTCGCTGGGTGTCAGCCTTGACAAGTACCTCGGTGCTGACTATCCGTTCTATGTGGACCACTACAGCGAGCAGGAACGCGAACAGATGCACCGCGATATGATTGTGCCCGACTGTCTGAGTTTCTATCTGCTGAGCATCTATCCTTTGCCCAAAGGACAAGAACAGACAAACCGCGACAAGCACATGGGACGCATCATGTGGACGGTGAACAGACTGATGCAGAAACAGGTGTTCGACAACGACTATGTGGACGAGGCAGCGACTTATATGAACCATCATCCACGAACCTCTTTAGATGATTTCCTAAAAGACAGAAAAGACTGATTATGGCTGAACAGAAAAACAATACCAGACGCAGGCAGCAACCTGTGGATAACACTTACGCACACGTACAACCCCAGGCAACAGAGATAGAACGGGCCGTGCTGGGCGCCTTGATGATTGACAAGGACGCCTATGCCGTCGTTTGTGAGACACTGCTACCAGAGAGCTTCTATGAACCCCGCAACCAGAAGGTCTATCAGGCCATCATGGAACTGTCACTGAAGGAGCGTCCTGTGGACATCTGGACGGTGACGGAACAGCTGGCCAAACAGGGCGACCTGGAGATGGTGGGTGGTCCGGGATACATCACGGAACTGTCGTCGCGTGTGGCTTCGTCAGCCAATATTGAGTATCATGCGCGTATCATCGCCCAGAAGTCGTTGGCGCGCCAGCTGATATCGTTCTCCAGCAACATCCAGACAAAGGCGTTCGATGAGACGGTGGATGTAGACGACCTGATGCAGGAGGCGGAGGGTTCGCTGTTCGAACTGGGACAGCGTAACATGAAGAAGGACTATACGCAGATAGACCCGGTCATCAAGAATGCGGTGGATGTCATCCAGAAGGCGGCAGCCAACAAGGACGGTCTGACGGGTGTACCTACGGGATATCATAAGTTGGATGATATCACTTCTGGTTGGCAACCTAGTGACTTGGTGATTATCGCTGGACGTCCGGCCATGGGTAAGACGTCGTTTGCACTGAGTATGGCGAAGAATATTGCGGCAGACTATCAGGTACCAATGGCATTCTTCTCGCTGGAGATGTCGAACGTGCAGCTGGTAAACCGTCTGATATCGAACGTCTGCGAGATTCAGGGTTCGAAGATCCTGAATGGTCAACTGCAGCCCGACGAGTGGGATCGTCTGGACAAGCGCTTGAACAACCTGCTGGGTGCACCGTTGTATGTGGATGATACGCCGGGCCTGTCGGTCTTCGAACTGCGTACCAAGGCACGCCGTCTGGTACGTGAGCACGGGGTGAAAATCATCATGATTGACTACTTGCAGCTGATGAATGCCAACGGTATGCGCTTCTCGTCGCGTCAGGAGGAGGTGAGCGTTATCTCACGTTCACTGAAGGGCTTGGCGAAGGAGTTGGATATTCCTATCCTCGCACTGTCGCAGCTGAACCGTGGCGTGGAGAGTCGTGACGGATTGGAAGGTAAGCGTCCGCAGTTGAGCGACCTGCGTGAGTCGGGAGCCATCGAGCAGGATGCGGACATGGTGCTGTTTGTGCACCGTCCGGAGTACTACCATATCTATGAGGATGACAAGGGACGCGACCTGCACGGCATGGCACAGATTATCATTGCCAAGCACCGTAAGGGTGCGACGGGCGATGTGCTGCTGACATTCCGTGGTGAGTTTACGCGCTTCGAGAATCCAGAAGACAAACAACTGCGCAGCACCAAGCATACGGATGATGGTGGTGGCGAGATTCTGGGTAGTAAGATGAATGGTGGTATGCCGGCAGATCCTAATGCGTCACCTTTCGAACCCGGTGATGCCCCTGGCTCCGTCCCGTTCTAATAAAGGTTCCCTTTTGTATAGTAGGCAGCGGGTTTCCCGCTGCTTTCCTTATTGTTTTAACAGCGCTTTCGCATTGGCGATAGCTGCTTCTGACACGTCGCTACCGCTGACCATCTGCGCAATCTCCTTGATGCGTTCGTCATCATTGAGCAGGTGCATGCTGCTGGTGGTACCTTGTGGTGTCTCTTCCTTGGAAACACGATAGTGGTGGCTACCCATAGCAGCAATCTGTGGCAGGTGGGTGATGCTGATGACCTGACGCTCGGCTTGTCCCATCTCGCGCATCATCTCCGCCATCTTCTCGGCAATCTTTCCACTCACACCGGTATCTATCTCGTCGAAGATGATGGTGGGCAGTTTTACAGCACCGCTAATCATGGCCTTCAGCGATAACATGACACGGGCAATCTCACCACCGGAGGCTACCTGACTGACGGGCTGGAGTGGGGTGGAGGTGTTCGCGGAGAACAGGAAACTGACGTTGTCCTGACCATGACGACCTAACGGCTGACTATTGACAGTCACCTCAAAACGTACATGGGGCATACCCAGGGGCACTAAGCGCTGTTGCATCTGTTTTTCAATGGCTTTCGCGGCTTTCTGGCGCTGGGCAGTCAACTTGTCGGCCAGCTGTTGACACTGGACCGTCAACTGTTGACATTTCGCCTCCAGCTCTGCCACAGCTTCATCACTGTTCTCAATGGCATTGAGTTGTTTATCCAATTGGTCGCGTTGGGCAATGAGCTCGTCAACGCTATCCACGTGGTATTTCTTCTCCAGGTCGTAGAGGAGGTCCAGACGATTGTTCAGACGGTCCAGTTCTGCAGGGTCGAAATCGGTGCGCTCCAACAGCCTGCTGACCTCATCGGCAATGTCTTTCAACTCGATATGACAACTCTCTAAGCGCTCTGCCAACTCACTGGCTGCAGGCAACACACGGGAGATGTTCCGCAGGGTCTGGTACGACTGTCTGACATTGTCCACGGCACCTTGTTGCTCGCTATTCAAATGACCATCAGCCTCATACAACGCTCCCTTGATATCTTCTGCATGCGATAGCATATCGCTCTGTTGCTCCAACTCTTCCTGTTCACCGCTAACCAACTGTGCCTGAGTGAGTTCCTCAAACTGGAACTGCATAAAATCTGCCTGCTGACGGTTCTGTTCAATGTCATCTTTCAGCGCTTGCAATTGACTGTTGGCGGTTTGCAATTGACTATAGATCTCCTGATAGTCAGCCAACAGGGGCTGGTTTTGGGCAATGATATCCACCACACTCAACTGGAAGTCTTGCTTGTTCAGCAACAGGTTCTGGTGTTGTGAATGGATATCCACCAGTTGCTCACCGAGTTCTTTCAGCATCGACAGCGCCACGGGGGTGTCGTTGATAAACGCACGACTCTTCGTGGCCGTAATCTCTCTGCGGATAATGGTGTCTTCCGCATCGTAGTCAATATCGTTGTCCGTAAAGAACGGTTGCAAATCATATCTCGACAAATCGAAATGGGCCTCAATGGTACATCTGTCAGCCCCAGTCTTAATACTCTTAGAATCAGCACGTTGACCCAGCAGCAGACCGATAGCCCCCAGGATAATACTCTTTCCCGCACCAGTCTCACCAGTCAACACCGAGAACCCTGGATACAACTCAATATCCAGCAGGTCTATCAGCGCATAATTCTTGATATATAAATGCTTTAACATATTACCTCTTCCTTCTTACATCTTACATCAGCCCTCTAACTACTCCTTAATCTTATTCCACGCCTCGCTCTGCGACGCATTGAGGTTAAACAAGATGTTGTACACGTTCTCTTTTTCTTTCTGCGTACCCTTACCCTTGTAGATATTCGCCAACTCGTCACGCTTGTAGTCGGTCCATATCTGTGGCAACAGACTCAGTGGCTTGTCCTGGTGGGCCTGCTTCAGCAGTTCCAGGGCCTCAGAGATATTCGTGCGTCCTCGTTCTGCATTGTTGCTCATCTCGTCCAGACCCTTGCGGTAATAGTCGTACTGTATCTGACGGAAGGGCTTCATAGCCTCGTCCAAGTAGTCGTTGATAATGGCAAAACGGTTACGCGAGTCTTCAAAGGCTTTCCAACCGGGGAACCCCATATCTTGGGCGTTATTCGTCAGGTTCATGCAACGCTGCAACACCTCTGTACCTGCCAATGGTCCGAAACTGTCGAGGTCCAGACCGATAATCAGAAAGGCATAGTACGCCATCAAGGCTGTCAGCTGATTGTCGATATTCTCTTCCATGAAGTTCAGCTGGTCAAACTGCGCAAAGTCGAAGTTGAAGTCACCATCCTTATTATTATATAAGGTGGTGGTGTAGGCAGAGTTATATACTGGTCTGTTGGCCTGAATCATGGCTGAACACTCAAAGCGGTGGGCGCTCTTGTCATACTTCTGTACAGTAATGTTGAAGTTGACGTTGATGCGCTCATCCTTCTGGAACTGCAACTCAGTCCACTGCTTGTCGTTCATCCACTGTTCCAAGGTCTGCTGCAGGTTCTCAAAGACACTCTTATCAGTACCCTCCACCTGTGAACTGTTGATGTTCACCTTCACCTGCAACTCCTGCGCTGCGGTTTTTAAGGGAGATAGAAAGAGAAAGAGGAAGATAAAGGGAGTCAAAAGACAACAGTATCGTCCTCTACCTTCTGCCTTAAAGCGGCTATCTTCATTTATCTTCTCATAACTCATATCTCTTAACTCTTAACTCTTAACTCATAACTCTTAACTCTTAACTCTTTTCTCGATTTCATCTACGATGTCTCTCGCCACCGCCTGCTTCGATTTCTTCTCATAGTCTCGCTGACCTTCCTTGGAGATGATGCTTATCTGGTTCTCATCCGACTGGAAGCACGTTCCTTTGTTCTGCAGCGAGTTCAAGACGATGAAGTCGAGGTTCTTCGTCTCCAGCTTCTTCTTGGCATTCACCTCTTCATCATTGGTCTCCAAGGCAAACCCCACCAGCACCTGCTCCCCTGTCTTCATCTTTCCCAAAGCTGCCGCAATGTCGTGAGTGGGCTCAAGGCGTAATACTAAGTCGTCCTTCTCTCGCTTGATTTTCTGCGTTGCCTGCGTAGCTGGACGGAAGTCTGCCACAGCTGCACATAGTATCGCTACATCACTTTCCTTGAAAGCGGCAGTCGCGGCCTGGTACATTTCCTCGCAGCTCTCCACATCAATACGGTGGATAGCCTCAGAGCACTCCATACTGACGGGGCCAGCGACCAGTGTCACCTCAGCACCTCTTTGTGCGCACTCTTCAGCCAGCGCGAAGCCCATCTTCCCACTGCTATAGTTTCCAATAAACCGCACCGGGTCTATCTTCTCATACGTCGGTCCAGCGGTAATCAGCACCTTCTTTCCCCTCATCCCTCCTTCCGGGCTTTCTTGTTGGGCATGGTTTTGCCATGCCTTTTGCACTTCCATGCTTTCCTCCAGTATGGCCACAATCCTTTCCGGCTCCTCCATCCTTCCTTTTCCTTCTAGTCCAGATGCCAGGAACCCTGATGCGGGCTCAATGATGATATTCCCGTAGCCCTTCAGTCGCTGCATATTCTCCTGTGTGCTGGGGTGCTTATACATATCCAGGTCCATGGCAGGGGCAATAAACACAGGGGCCTTCATCGACAGATAGGTGGTGATGAGCATGTTGTCGGCAATGCCATTGGCCATCTTGCCAAGGGTCGAGGCCGTACAGGGTGCAATGAGCATAGCGTCGGCCCACAGACCCAAATCCACGTGCGAGTTCCACGTGCCATCCCTTTGGGCAAAGAACTCGCTAATCACGGGCTTATGGGTCAGTGCTGACAGCGTTATCGGGGTGATAAACTCCTTCCCTGCAGGGGTAATAACCACCTGCACCTCAGCACCAGCCTTCACCAGTCCACGGATAATCAGGCACGCCTTATATGCTGCAATACTACCCGTAATACCCAGTACAATCTTCTTCCCCTTAAGCATTACCTCTAATTTCCTTAACTCCTTTAACTTCTTTAACTCCTTTAACTGCTACTTTTGCGCTTCGCTCAAACGAATCCTCGTCAGCGCCTGCTTGGTGTTATTCGTAAAGTCTCCATTCAGTATCCAGCTATAGTACCCTGGATCCATGCGCAGCACATCGGTCACGGGTAGTCCCTTGTACTTACCGAAGTTAAACACCTCTGTGCGCTTTCCCTTCACCTCTGCCCATATAATACGTCCGGCAAAGTCTACATTGTCGTTGACCTTCGAGAAGTCTGCCAGGGCCTGCATATCGTTGGGCAGGGTGCGCTCTGTGGGGTCTTCACCTATGGCGCGCTGGTGTTCTTCCGTATAACAGTCCAATTCTCCCATCAGTACGCGATAGGTAGCCTCGGTGTCCTGGTCGGCACGGTGAGCCTCGAAGTCGTCCTCCATCTTTCTGCCACAATAGAACTTATACGCAGCAGCCAGATTCCTGCGCTCCATCTTATGGTAGATGGTCTGCACATCTATCAGACGACACTTGCTGAAGTCGAAGTCAATGCCTGCCCTCAGGAACTCCTCAGCCAACAGGGGCACGTCGAAGTGGTTGCTATTATAACCGGCAATATCCGAACCAGTAAACACCTCGCAAATCTTGCTCGCCAACTGCTTGAAGGTAGGCTTGTCCTTGACATCCTCATTGGAGATACCCGTCAGCGCCACGACCTCATCGGGAATGGGCTTCTCCGGATTGATAATCTCATTACCCCTCTCTTCACGGCCGTCGGGGTACACCTTAATATATGATAACTGGATGACACGTTCCTTGACAATGTCAAGGCCCGTGGTCTCCAAGTCAAAAATCACCAGTGGTTTCTGTAAGTTCAGTTTCATTTATTCCTTAACTTCTTTAACTTCCTTAACTTCTTTAACTTCCTTAACTTCTTTAACT
>R23__coassemble_594_pt1 | contig 23085 bp, 21 predicted proteins | sample R23__metabat2_high_PE_030 | metagenome-assembled genome bin R23 | reverse complement strand
TAATATAAAGAATAGAAGTTGAACCCTTAAAACTGCAGATGCCTATGGGCTGAGAAAAGATATAACTGAAAAGGACATATAGGATGAATATCCACTTTTAGATTCTTGTTCCTGAAAATCGCCAATTTGCAGAAACAATCAAGAATTGAAGTAGATAGTTCACGCTTGATAGCGTGGGCTTTTACTCGTTTAAGATTGTTAGGTGTTTGGCGATACCTCAGGAACGTAGACGAAGTACTTGTCCACGTTTTCTTTTTGTGTGAATTGAAATAACTATAATAACTAAAAACTATATGATTATGAAAAAAAGGAAGAAGTTAATTACATTGTACTCAATTGTGTTATTCTCAATAACATCGGTCAGCGCTCAAACTATCGAAACAGGTTATCACGGTTTCGTAGAGGGTGCGTATTCTATTGAAATAAATGGATCAACACTCGCAATGAATTGGCCAGAAATAAATACCATACATGGTTATCAAGCAACTCCTAATCTGTTCGTTGGCGCTGGAGTTGGATTCCATTTTATGCCAAATTATAAAGAAGGGAACATTGACGGAACACCATCCTGGAAACGAGATAGTAAGATGGAAATTCCAATCTTTGCAGATTTTCGTTGGACAATACTAAATAAATGCATAACTCCATTCGTTGATTTACGTTTAGGTCACAATGTGTGTAATGGTAGTGGTCTCTATGCATCAGCTGGCTTGGGTTGTCGATACGCCTTAAACGGCAAGCAGGCAATCTATGGCTTAATTTCGTATACGACCCACAAGCTTGTTTATGAACATTCGCATATGGTTCCAGGATCTGGTTATTCCTATAGTTGGGCTTATAGAGATTTTGAGGAGCAGCTTTATGCTTTGTCAATAAAAGTTGGATTTGAATTTTAACCTTATTATTTACAAACTTAAAACAATTACAATTATGAAAAAAATGAAGTTTTGGAGTATTTTATTACTCATGTCAGTATCTTTACCTCTGTTAAATTCTTGTGGAAGTGATGACGACGATGATGGCGCAAAGCCTTTATCGGTTAGTCCTGCAAGTGTTTCCATGAAATACGATGAGTCGCAACAATTATCAGCTTCTGGTGCTACAAGTTGGCGCTCTGAAAATGAGTTCGTGGCATCAGTAGACCAAAACGGATTGGTAAAAGGTCGGCATATAGGTAGTACCGATATTGTTGTCAGCAATGGGAGTGCTTCTGGGAAGTGTGTTGTATCAATTACTCCCAAATATACTTATTACGATTTGCCAATACTGAATTGGGGCGCTTCTGAGACTCAAATACGTAATACTGAAACACATACCTTCGAATCAAAATCTGGAGATAATCTTATATATTCATATACAAATGGCACTGTGTCGGCTGTCGTAATGTACGGATTCAAAAATGGTGTCCTTGAAAGTGTAGTGCAACTCACAGCAAAAAGTCATTTTGTAAATGCGGGCTATTTCCTCATAGAGCGATTCCAGCCATATGGTGAATCGGACGGAATGTATATATTCGGTGATAGCATGGATGCTAATAAAGCAATAACTGTTGTTGGGTTAGATTATATGAAGTTGAGCTCTACTACTTATACGGGGGCAATTTATATGAAAAATTCAACGAGTTCAAATGTAGCATCTAGAAGGAGCATGGAAATGATTCCAGAAGAAATAATAACTGCTGAAAAGATACTTAACAAATAAGTATATGAAAATTGATAATTGCTGGATGGGGACGGTTCTCTGCAAGCAGAGTGTGGCTTCGCAATCTGCTGATCCACAGTCTAACCATTTTAACAACATCTCTTATCCCGTTTCTTGCAAAGAGAAGCGGGATTTATGAGACACAAGTGACAGGTACCAGTTTCGCTTACTTATGTCTGACGCAGGACTCTCCTGTCAGGACAAAATCGCAAAAAGATTTAACCTATTAACATCGCATGCCTTAAACCCTTTGTACATCGGGGTTTGAGGCATGTTAAATGTTTGCGAAACATTTATCGTTCATTTAACCGACTTGAAAAAGCGGGTGTGCACCAAGAATGTGAAATGCATGTTAAATGTCTGAGCGACTATTAACATGCCCTGAGCCCTTTATTTATCGGGGCTTCAAGGGGGTTATGTTAAAAGGTTACATGTTTTGCAAGAATTTCCCCCACGGCGTCCACTACATAATGCAATAGCTCAGAAATACAGCTGATAAGCACCTGTTATTAGCCTAATACAGCGCTGTATTAGGCTAATACAGACACTGTATACAGCTAGTACAGACGCGGCTACAGCTAATACAGCTCTGTATATAGCTAATCCGACGCTGATAGCAGTGGGAAAGTGGTATGTTTTAGCCCCTGACATTAGACAACTTTCAGATTAATTTCCGCTATTTGTCCATAATATCCCTGTTTGTCCATACAAGATGTGGAACTAAGCATAAAGAACCCGCAGCGATGCGAGTCCTTTGTGTGTTATTATACTTTGTCTTGTTGGGCGATTACCCAGCGATAGAGGTTGCAGCCTGCGAAATTGCCTAAGACCTCGGCGATGTAGATGATAAGGAGGTTGGTGCTATACATCTCTGGAACTGCCAGAAAATAGAAGGCATCGGCAATGGAGTGGGTGAAGCCGCAGAGGATGAAGACGGGTACACCAAACAATAGGGGGAGAAATCTGCCCTCACGACCGAACTGGACGGCAGTAGTCATGATGAAACCACAACCAATGGCCAGCAGGAAACAGGCCAGAGGACCTTTAGCCAGTCGTGACTGTACGATGGCCAAGTCGGGCGGTAGAATGTCGGGTTGGGCATAGGTGACAGCCAGAGCGGTGAGTCCACAACCGATAATATTGCCGAGAAGGACGAAGAACAGCATATCCCAGTCGCCCTTGGCACGGATGAACCCTGCGGTGCCTGTGTAGAGCTTGAGCTTGTAGTGCACAACGGCCAGCAGACCAAAGGCAAACAGGGCGGCACCGGCAACACCGCCTACACGAAGATTGACAACACAACCGATAGAGATGCAAAGACCAGCGATGATGGCTGAGCGAAGGATGGATAATTGTTGCTTCATGAGTGCAAGGAAACGGGGAATAACTTACAATAATTTCTGAAGACGTGAGCGGAGCTGGTCGGCTTTGCCTTTCCTGATGGCGAGCACCATCTGACAGGTGCTGCCTTCGTAGGTCTGACTGACGATGCGAGGCTGCATATCCTTGACGATACGCATGACATCGTTCATCTGAGGATAGGCAAAGGAATAGTTGATGAGTTCTTCGACTTGGCGGGTCTCTATTTGGGCGTGGCTGATGGCGTCGGCAGCCGCTTCGCGATAGGCAACGATGAGGCCGCTGGTGCCGAGGTTGACACCACCATAGTAACGCACTACGACGATGAGAATGTCTGTCAGTTCGTTACTGTTAATCTGTCCGAGGATGGGCTTGCCAGCAGTGCTGCTGGGTTCACCGTCGTCGTTGGCACGGAACTCCGTGCGCTCGGCGCCCAGCATATAGGCATAGCAGACGTGGCGGGCATCGTAGTATTTCTTGCGGTACTGCGCCACGATGTCCTTCACCTCGTCAACAGTCCTGACGGGATGGGCAAAAGCGAGGAACTTACTCCGTTTCTCGGTGTAATATCCCTCGCTTGTCTCTTTTATCGTTTTAAATTCGTCGTTCATCATCGTTATAACATAATAACGTGATAACGTAATTACGACAATTTGTGGATGACCAAGCCTGAGCGCAGCTTCGGCTCAAACCAAGTGGCCTTAGGAGGCATAATCTTGCCAGAGTCAGCGATATCCATAATCTGCTGCATGGTGACAGGGTAGAGTGCCAGGGCGGCACGCATCTCGCCACTGTCCACACGGCGCTTCAGTTCGCCCAGTCCACGCAGTCCGCCTACGAAGTCGATGCGCTTTGATGAACGCAGGTCGCCAATGTTCAGTATCTCGTCAAGGATGAGACGGCTGGAGATGTCAACATCCAGCACACCAATGGGGTCGGTATTGTCGTAGGTGCCTTCCTTAGCCTTCAGGCTGTACCAGTGCTGGTCCAGATAGAGTGAGAACTCGTGCAACTGCTGAGGCTTGTAGATGTCGGTACCCTTGTCTTCTACAGTGAAGTTCTTGCCGAGTGCAGCGAGGAATTCTTCTGAGCTCAAACCATTCAGGTCCTTCACCACACGGTTGTAGTCGAGGATGGTCAGCTGGCTGGCCTGGAAGCAGACAGCCATGAAGAAATTATACTCTTCGTCACCACGGTGGTTGGGGTTCTGCTTCTGTTTCTCTGCCCCCACGAGGGCAGCGGCTGCCGAGCGGTGGTGTCCGTCGGCAATATAGAGTGACGGCATCTTGCTGAACTCAGCGGTAATGGTCTCTGTATCCTTCTGGTCATCGATAATCCAGAACTGATGGCGGAAACCATCGATGGGGGCGATGAAGTCGTACTCAGGCTCAGTGGCTGCATAGCGCATAATGAGCTCGTTGAGGATGGCGTTGTCGGGATAGGCGAAGAACACCGGCTCGATGTTGGCATTATTCACGCGGACGTGCTTCATGCGGTCTTCCTCCTTGTCGCGACGTGTCAACTCGTGCTTCTTGATGTTGCCCTTCTGGTAGTCGTCGGTATGGGCGCAGACTACGAGACCGTACTGCGTCTTGCCGTTCATCGTCTGAGCGTAGATGTAGTAGTGTTCCTCCTGATCCTGCACCAGCCAGCCCTTGTCCTGGAACTTCTGGAAGTTCTCGGCAGCTTTCTCATAGACCTTCGGGTCGTACTCCGAGGTGCCTACGGGGAAGTCAATCTCCGGCTTGATGATGTGATACAAACTCTTTTCGTTGTCGCCAGCCTCGGCGCGTGCCTCCTCAGAGTCCAGCACGTCGTAGGGACGGCTCTCTACCTGTTCTACGAGTTCTTTTGGTGGGCGAATGCCCTTGAATGGTTTAATGATAGCCATAGTTATGATGTAGTATTAATTATTTTTTGCGGACGGGGTCGCAGGTCAAGCCGCAACCCAGCTTATTGAAAATCTTGCGGTCAACCTCAGAGAGCATCACTGTTGAGTGTACCTGACAACCACGCAACTTAGGCAGCTGTGCCAGTGCTGCACGACATTGCTCGTCGTCTTTCGACAGCACGCTGAGGGCTACCAGCACCTCGTCAGTATGCAGACGGGGATTCTTGCCACCCAGGTATTCTATCTTGGTCTTCTGGACGGGCTCTATCAGACTCTGCGGAATCAGCTTGGCATCGTGGTCAATGCCTGCCAAATGCTTGGTGGCGTTGAGCAATAGGGCTGCCGAACAGCCGAGTAGGGGAGAACTCTTGGCAGTGATGATAGTGCCGTCCTCCAACTCCATAGCTGCTGCAGTATGCTCCGTCAGTTCCTGCTTGGCCTGTGCTGCTACTGTGACACGACGATAGGCTGTGGTAATCTTTGCCTGGTTGAACAGCATCAGAATCTTGTTGACCTCACGCTCATTGTCCAAGCCGTCGGCCATCTTGTTGGTGGCTGAGTAGTAACGACGGATAATCTCGTCGCGGCTGGCATTGCAGCACACCTCATCGTCAGAGATGCAGAAGCCCACCATGTTGACACCCATATCCGTAGGTGACTTATAGGGATTCTCGCCGTAGATGCCTTCAAACAAGGCTGTCAGCACGGGGAATATCTCGATGTCGCGGTTGTAGTTGATGGCAATCTTGTCGTAAGCCTCCAGGTGGAACGGGTCAATCATGTTGACGTCGTTCAGGTCGGCAGTGGCAGCCTCGTAGGCAATGTTGACGGGGTGCTTCAGCGGCAGGTTCCAGACGGGGAAAGTCTCAAACTTAGCGTAGCCGGCACGGATGCCACGCTTGTTTTCATTATACAACTGACTGAGGCAGACAGCCATTTTACCAGAGCCAGGACCAGGAGCCGTCACAATGACCAGCTCGCGGGTGGTTTCCACGTAGTCGTTCTTGCCGAAGCCGTCGTCGCTGGCAATGAGCTCCACGTTGTGGGGATAGCCATCAATTAAATAATGTACGTACGACTTGATGCCCAGTCTTTCCAAACGGTGACGGAACTGGTCGGCAGCCTGTTGGCCGTTGTAGTGGGTGATAACCACTGAACCAACCATGAAGTCGCGACTCATGAATTCCTCGCGCAGGCGCAACACATCTTCATCGTAGGTGATGCCCAGGTCGGCACGTACCTTATTTTTCTCAATATCTTCGGCGCTGACAACGATGACAATCTCTAACTGGTCTCTCAGTTGTGCGAACATGCGCAACTTGGAGTCGGGCTTGAAACCAGGCAGCACGCGGCTGGCGTGGTGGTCGTCAAAGAGTTTGCCGCCTAATTCCAGATATAGTTTGCCGTCAAACTGTGCAATACGCTCTCGTATGTGCTCTGACTGTATCCTGAGATACTTTTCGTTGTCAAATCCTATTTTCATCTTTGTGTGTGTGCTGTTGTGTTATCTACGGTTGTTTCGTTGTTGTTCGCGCATGGCGTCGGCCTGTTTCTGCATAGCTTCCAGACGGGCGGCAAAGCTCGACTGCTTTTTGGGATTGTTCTTGTTGGCCTGATAGTTGGCTTCCAGAATGGCTAGCAGTTTCTCGTCGTCTGTCGTCTTGCGCAGCGTGTACATGATGGCTGCCGACATGAACAGCGAGATGAAGTAGTAGAAGTTCAGACCTGATGAGTAGTCGTTGAAGATGAAGAAGAACATCAGCGGCATGAGGTACATCATCCACTGCATGACCTTCATCTGGTCAGCTTGCTGACCCATCATCTGGTCTTTCTGCTGCTGCATGGAGAACCAAGTGTAGATGAGCTGGGCGGCACAGAACAGGATACACGTCAGCGACAGGTGGTCGCCAATGCCCCAGATGTTAGTGCCCCATTCCAAGATGGGATCGTAGGTGGAGAGGTCGTCCATCCACAGGAACGACTGTCCGCGCAACTGGATGGCGTTAGGTACGAAGAAAAACATAGCCAGCCAGATAGGCATCTGGATAAGCATGGGCAGACAGCCAGACAGGGGTGATACGCCGTACTTGGAGTAGAGCGACATCATTTCCTGCTGCTTCTTCATTTGGTCTTCAGGCTTGTCATACTGCTTGGTGGCCTCTTCGAACTTAGGCTTCAAGACGCGCATTTTCGCACTTGACATGTAGCTTTTCTTAACCATTGGGAAGGTAATAGCCTTCAGCAGCAAGGTGATGAGAATCAGTACGATACCCATATTCAGTCCAAGACCGGTCAGCCAGTCGAAGACGTAGAGCGTGAACCAGCGGTTAATCCAGCGTAGGAGCCACCAACCGAGGTTGACGAGCTGCTCCAAATCGAGGTCTTTGCCGAAGGTGCTCTGCTGCTCAACCTCCTGAATCAGGCGGAAGTCGTTAGGACCGATATACATCTCAAACTCAGAAGCCTTCTGTCCTGTGGGGTCGAAGGCAGTCTTCAGTTTAGCGCTGAACTGCTTCAGATACCCAGAACCTTTCTGGTCCTGAATGCTCGACAGGTTGGCGTTCTGTGAGAAGTCGTCCTTAGAGATGAGGGCTACAGAGAAGAACTGGTTGCGGAAAGCCACCCAGTCCAAGCGCTCCTCGATATCTTCCGTCTTGTCGGAAGTCTCTGATAGATTGTCGGTACCACCATTGGCCTCCTTATAGAACAGTCCTGTATAGCGGCTCTCAAAAGAGAAACCTTTCTCCTGCTGGCGGCAGTGGTCGTTCCACTCAATATCCATCTCCTTGTAGGAAGGAGCAAACATACCAGACAGACCGCGTGTCTCTAAGGCCATGCTAACCATATAGTCTTGGCCCAGACGGTAGCGCAAGGCAATATAGCCACCATTGCCAGCCTGAGCCTTCATGGTGACAGTATTATCTGTAACCTCTGTAGGTGTGAAGTACAGGTCGCTGGTAACAATATTCTCCTGCTTGCCAGCCAGCATGAAGTTTATCTGCTGGTCTTTCTCGTCAAACAGCGTTACGTCGTTAGTACCATCAATGCTTTGGAAATTGTGGATAACGGCCTTCTCAATGGTGCCACCCTTCGTGTTCAGGGTCAGCGTCAGCTTGCCGTTCTTCAGCACCACTTTCTCTGCGTTGCCCTGCTGGGCAGCATAGAAAAGCGCTGTGGTGTCAGCAGCAATGGCTGTTACGCTGTCAGCAGAAGAATTGCTGGCGGCTTTGGCTGCGGCCTGCTGTTGGGCTTTCAGTACACTATCTTTCTGGACTTGGGCAATGCTGTCTTGCATGCGGGCGGCTTCTATCTGCTCTGCTGAGGGCTGATTCCACCAACTGAAACCAATCAGTACCAGAGCGATGAGTGCGAAGCCGATAATGGTGTCTCTATTCATTGTTGTTTTTACCTTATTTATATAAAACGAGTGCAAAGGTACAAAATAATTATGAAATATGAATTATGAATTAAAAAAAAAACGTAACTTTGCAGACAATTATGAAACATAGATACTTTTTGTTACTTACGATACTGTTGTTGACGACCGTCAGCGTCAATGCGCAGCGCCGTACACGGAGTGTTGTCTCCGAATCATCTCAGGTGGTGGAAGACTATCTTGACTCGCTGAACGTGATGCGTAAGCGTCTGGACTCGTTGCAGCAGGTCAACAACCAGTTGCGTCAGGAGCAGAGCGACGGTCGCTATTTTCGTTTGTTCGCACCCACCACGTTCTATCATTCTGGTGCTCAGAAGACGCTGTCGCTACAACCAAGGACCGACGATGAACTGGCTGATGCCATTGACCAGGCGATGATGAACCTTTACTTGCGTCGTCCTGATTTGGTGGTCAACAACGAGTCGAACCTGTTGGCTGTCGGTAGCATTCGCGAGGATGTCAACCAGGAGCTTACCCCGGAGTTGGATCTTATTGATATTGCAGCTCCTGTACCTGACGAGCCTGAGGTTGTGCCCATCAATCTCATTGTTCAGAAGCCCAACTTCTGGAAATTCAAGGGTGACGGCTATCTGCAGTTCCTGCAGAACTATGTGTCAAACAACTGGCACAAAGGTGGTGAAAGCAACTATTCGGCGGTGGCTGCTGCCAATCTGGAGCTAAACTACAACGACAAAGACCGCATCACATTCGACAATAAGCTTGAGATGAAGCTGGGTTTCCAGACGTCCCCCTCAGATACCGTTCATAAATATAAGACCAACAACGACCTGTTGCGTTTTACCAGTAAGCTGGGTGTTCAAGCGCATAAGAAGTGGTATTATACCCTGCAGCTGCTGGCCTATACGCAGTTTGCACGCGGTTTGAAAGCCAACGACGAGAAGGTCTATTCAGACTTTACCTCACCTTTCGACCTCAACATCGGTATTGGTATGCAGTATAACGTTGATGCGCTGGGTGGTAAGCTAAAGGGTACGCTGAACTTCCTGCCCTTTGCCTTTAACTTCCGTTATGTGGCTCGTGAGGCGCTGATTAGTGCCAATGGTATCAAGGGCGATCACCATACCTTGGAGGATTTCGCTTCTCAGTTTACAGGCGAACTGAAGTGGAACATTATTGATCAACTGTCGTGGAAGACGCGTCTATTTGCCATTACGACCTATCACCAGGCAAAGATTGAATGGGAGAACCAGTTTGAGTTGAAGGTGACGAAGTATATCTCTGCCAACCTCTTCGTCTATCCGCGTTTCGACGACGGAAATATCTGGGATGAGGATATGGGCTACTTCCAGTTGCAGGAGTGGAGCTCCATCGGCTTGACGTATAGTTTTTAGCAAATAAAAAACGCTGCCAAACGGCAGCGCTTTTTATTGTTCTTATCTCAGACGTCAGACATCTATTTCTTCTCGGCTTCTGTCATGTCGCCTTCAATATAGAGGCGAGTCATTTCGACAGCACCATTCGTGCGTACGGTAATCGACTTCTTGAAGTGTCCAGGGAATTTACCCTCGCCATTGTAAGTTACCTTGATTTTTCCCTTCTCACCGGGCTTAATAGGCTCCTTGGTGTATTCGGGAACGGTGCATCCGCAAGAGGCGATAGCCTGATTGACAACCAATGGCTGCTCACCGACATTCGTGAAAGTGAACACACACGACACAACGGGATTGGCTTCTGAGAAGGTGCCGAAGTTGTGGGTGGTCTTGTCAAATTTTATCTGAGCGGGATTCTGGGCTATTGCCAGCATCAGTCCGCATACCAGCATCAATGCTGAAAGAATCGTTCTTTTCATCGTTGTTTCTTTTTTGGGTTGGTAACATTAATTGCTGTAATAATAGAAAATTCTCAGAACTTAGCCATCTTGATAGCTACCACAGCACACTCATCGCCCTTGTTGCCCAGACGTCCGCCAGCACGATCCTGTGCTTGTTGCATGTTCTCGGTGGTCAACAGTCCATAGACTACGGGAATGTTGTTAGTAGCATTGAGTCGGGCAATACCCTGAGTGACACCCTGACAGATGTAGTCGAAGTGGGGGGTCTCGCCACGGATGACGCAACCCAGCACGATAACGGCGTCGTAACCGTCGTTGAGCGTCATCTGACGGGCTCCGTAGATGAGCTCAAAAGAGCCGGGCACTGTCTTGACGTGGATATTCTCAGGCAGTGCACCATGCTTTTCCAGTGTCGATACGCAGCCGTCGAGCAGGGCTCCTGTGATTTCAGGGTTCCACTCTGATACGACGATGCCGAAAATCATGTTCGAGGCATCGGGCACCTTGGCGGCATTGTATTCCGACAGATTCTTAGTTGCCATATCTTATTTCTGACTTCTTACATCTTACATCTTTCGATGTACTTGTCGATGCTCTGGTACTGCATAGAGTTGAAGTACTTCTCCTTCACCTCTTCGTACAGCTTCAGGGCCTCGTCCTTCTTGCCCTGACTCTCCAGAATCTCACCAGCCTGAATGAGGAACGTGGGAGACAGTGAGTTGTTGTCAGCCATCTTAGCAGCCTTCTTCAGGTGCTCAACAGCCTTGTCCAGCTGGTTCAGGTTTGCATAGGCGTTACCCAGTGCACCCTCTGCTGCGGGGCTGATCATCTGGTCGCCCTGACCGCTGAACTGCTCCAGTGCGTTGACAGCCTCTTGCCACTTGCCGAGGTTGGCTTGGCAGATACCGATGTAGAGCTGAGCCAGATTGCCAGCGTCGGTAGAGCTGTAGTCGGCAGCCACCTTCTGGAAACCAACGAGTGCCTTGTCGTACTGCTGCTGGTCGAAGAGCTCCTGACTCTTAGCAAGTTCGGTGCTGGCCTCGTTAGCGCGGGGCTCGAAATAATAGTTGTTTGCGAGAATAACGCATACGATGATAGCGATAACGGCTGCTACACAGCCAACGATGGCCTTCTTGTACTTGTCGAAGAAGGCTTCGGTCTTAGTGACCTGCTCCTCTACGGGAGCTGCTTTTTGATTGTTTGTTGCCATTTTTATTGTTGTTTTTTTTGTTCTTTCTTGTCTCTAGGGCATAAATCGGGTGCAAAGGTACAAATTAGTGAGCAAAAAACCAAATAAAAACAAAAATTTTCGTACCTTTGCACGCGAAATGATACTTAGGAAGCTCTCTATACTCAACTATAAGAACATCGGTGAGGCTCAGCTGGAGCTCTCACCGAAAATGAATTGCTTCATCGGACGCAACGGCATGGGCAAGACGAATGTGCTCGATGCGGTCTATTACCTGTCGTTCTGTCGTTCGGCGTCGAACCCCATCGATTCGCAGGTGATACGCCACGATGAACCGTTCTGCATGATTGAAGGAGAATATGGAGAAGGAGATGAAAGATTAAAGATGAAAGATGAAAAATTAATCATCTCCGTGGGTATGAAACGAGGGCAGAAGAAGCATTTCAAGCGCAATAAAAAAGAGTATAAACGGCTGTCTGAGCACATCGGACTGATACCGCTCGTCGTCGTGTCGCCTGCCGATACGCTGCTTATCGAGGGTGGAAGCGAGGAGCGTCGCAAACTGATGGATATGGTTATTGCCCAGTACGACCGATCGTATATTGATGCCCTGAGCCACTACAATAATGCCCTGCAGCAGCGCAACACCCTGCTGAAACAGGCCAGCGCCGCTGAGGTTTCCCCAGCAGCTTTCGATCCTCTTCTCATGCAGCTCTGGGAGGAGCAGATGGCTGAGGCTGGCGAACAACTCTTTGAGAAGCGCCGTGCCTTTGTCGATGAGTTGGTGCCGTTGTTCCAACAGTATTATGAACACATCTCTGGTGGACAGGAGCGGGTAGGGCTTACCTATGTCTCTCATTGTCAGCGCGGTCCGTTGTTGGAGGTCATCCAGCGCGACCGCCACAAAGACCTTGCCGTGGGCTACTCACTGCACGGCGTGCATCGTGACGACTTGGAGTTTACGCTCGACGGTCATCTGATGAAGCGCGAGGGTTCGCAGGGACAGAACAAGACCTATGTCATAGCCCTGAAACTGGCGCAGTTTGACTTCCTGAAGCGGACGGGCTCGAAGACGACGCCTCTGCTGCTGCTCGACGACATCTTCGACAAGCTCGACGCCCAGCGTGTGGAGCAGATTGTACGTCTGGTGTCCAGCGACAACTTCGGACAGATATTCATCACCGATACCAATCGCGACCATCTCGACCAGATACTCAGCACCACTACCCTTGACTACAAGATATTCCACGTCAGTCAGGGAGAGATAGATGGATAAACGGCAAACTATAAACATTTATATATAAATAAGGTATTATGAAGAAAATTGTAACAACAATGACAACCCTCGTACTGTTGGTGACAGCAGGGGTAGTAGTAACGTCATGCGGAGCAGGTACAATCCTCCAGGCAATGACAAGTGGCGGTACGTTGGCTAATGCCTTTACCAGCGTTATCGGCCTCGATAAGGTTACGAAGGCAGGTATGGTAGGCACTTGGCATTACGACAGCCCAGGATGTGCTTTCACCAGCGAGAACCTGTTGGCTAAGGCTGGTGGTGAGGTAGCCGCTACCAAGATTGAGCAGGAGGTAGCTCCTTATTTCCAGAAGGTGGGCATCAACGCTCAGAACACCACCGTCACCTTCAACGAGGATGGCACGTTCAGCGCTACCATCGCAGGCAAGCAGTTTGGTGGCACCTGGACTATCGACGAGTCCACTGCCAAGGTTACCATGAAGGGCCTGCTGCTTTCTATCAACTGCTATGCCAAGCGCGAGTATAGTGGCATCTCTCTGCTCTTCGAGTCTAAGAAGCTGCTGAATATCCTTCAGGTAATGGCCGCCATGAGTGGCAACGATACCGCTCAGAAGATTGGCGAACTCTCGAAGAACTACGACGGCGTACGCCTCGGCTTCGACATGAAGAAGTAATCCTGCCGGTGTTTAAGCGCGACGTACAATCAGTCAAGGACCTCATCTTGCGCAACCTGCGTGAGCAAGGGTTAGAGACGCCTCTGCAACAGAAGCGGCTAGTGGAGGCGTGGCCCCAGATAGCTGGTCCTCTGGTTGAGCGCTACACGCTGAACACCTATATTTATAATCAAGTGCTCTTTGTGCGCTTGTCCAGTCCGGCCTTGCGTGCCGAACTGTCCATGCGTCGCCAAGAGCTTGTCACCCAGTTGAACCAGCATGTCGGTAGTCAGGTGATTACCGACATCCGGTTCTGCTGATACAAAATGAAAAGGGACTTGCCTCACGGCAGGTCCCTCATTCTAACTAAACAAATACTTTATCTTGTAGCTGATTTATGTGGTTATATGGCTAAATAAATTTACTTGGTTGAAGAATCTGGGTGCAAAGGTACGGGGTTTTCGCGGATTGTGCAATACCTAAGATTTGGTATTTTAAGGAGTTATGAGTTAAGAATTAAGAATTAAGAGTTCGCTGAATGTTTTGGGATGTTCGCTGAAAGTGAAGGGTGGTGGATTAAACGTTTGGGGGCGTTGATGCGTCATAATAGCAGAAAACGTTGAACGAACAACGAAGACGAACAACGAAACAAAAATAACAAATAAGTATAACCCTTTAAAAAACTAAAGATTATGAAGAAGATTCTTTTAACAATGGTAGCAATCCTGTCGTTGACAGCAGTACAGGCTCAAGAGAGTGACAACAAGCAGCAGGCGCAGTTCCGTGGCCCACGTCAGATAACACCGGAGCAAATGGCCGATCGCATGGCAAACGACCTGAAGTTGACCGACGAGCAGAAGACGAAGGTGCTGGCTCTGAACAAGGAGTATGAGAAGGTGATTGCCGGTCCACAGATGCGTGGTCCTCGTCCCCAGCGTCCTGATGGTGAGTCTGGTGCAACCGCACAGAACGGTCAGCAGCGTCCGGAGCGTCCTCAGATGACTGAAGAGCAGCGTGAGCAGATGCAGAAGGAGATGCAGCAGCGCATGGAACAGCGCCAGGAGTATGAGAAGAAACTGAAAGAGATATTGACGGAAGACCAGTATAAGAAGTATCAGGAGTCACGCCCACAGCGTCGCGGATTCGGCGGTCCTGGTCGTCCCGGACGTCGCGGTGGCTTTGGTGGCCAGGGTGGTCCTCAACCACAGTTCTGAGACCTGAAGGTCTCAGTGTGGCGCTGCAATCTAAGACCTAAAGGTCTCAGTGTGGCGTTGCAATCTAAATTAATATGAGAAAAGAAGTAGGGTCTGTCCTCACGGATAGACCCTACGCATTTGGTTAATTAGCAAATTTAATAGGTAGTAGTGTTCCTAATTGCCTAATATTAATTCTCTCTATAGAAGTCGAGGGCTTCACGAATCTCCTCCTCTGTGGCTGTCTGGTTGATGCATAGATTGCCTACATCGGCCAACAGCGTGAAGTTGATAGTAGTGCCCACGTTCTTTTTGTCGTGATGCATAAGCTCCAGCAGATGGGGGTAGTCGTCACAGGTGACGGTCATCTTGCCGTAGTGTTCTTTGATAAATTGCACCGTTTGGCGCATCTTGTCGGTGGGAAAGCCCGTCTTCACGCACGACAGGAAGAGCTCGACCACTAGTCCGTAGGCTACGGCATAGCCGTGGAGAATGGGGGTACGCTCCAGCGCCAGTGACTCGAAAGCGTGGCCAGCGGTATGTCCCAGGTTCAGCGCCTTGCGCAGTCCTTGCTCTGTGGGGTCCTCGGTGACGATGCGCTGCTTGACGGCAACGCTCTGAGCGATCATAGAGGTGAGGGGTGAAAGGTGAGAGGTGAGGGGAGAGTACAGGATGTGCTCAGTCCACATCTTCTCGTCGCTGATGAGTGCATGTTTCAGCATCTCGGCATAGCCGGAGAGGATATTCTCCTGGTCGAGGGTCTTGAGGAACGTGGTGTCCAGAATGACGCAGTCAGCATTGTTGAAGACGCCAATCTCGTTTTTCAGTCCGCCGAAGTTGATGCCGGTCTTGCCACCCACGGAGGCGTCGACCATAGACAGCAGGGTGGTGGGTATATTAATATAATGTATACCGCGCTTGAAGGTAGATGCCGCAAAGCCTCCCAGGTCGGTCACCATGCCTCCGCCCAGATTGATCATCAGCGAGTGGCGCGTGGCACCCATGCGTTGCAGCTCGCTCCAGACGTGACTCAGCGAGTCGAGCGTCTTGTGCTGGTCGGTGGCCCCAATTCTAATTATTGAGAAGCCAGAGGTGAGGGATGAGAGGTGAGAGGATAGAACGGGCAGGCAGCATTTCTCTGTCGTCTCATCGACAAGAACGAAGAGACGGTCGTAGCTACACTCGGCCAAAACTTGGCTGAGCGACTGTTCCAGATGCTGCGATATGACTACCTTTTGCTGGTCCATAGTTGCTTTCAGGGTGCAAAATTACAACAAATATGGCAAAGTCGTATACAAAATGAGGTATTATTGTAATTTTTACGTCATTTTTTTCAGATATTATTAAACTTTTCTACTTTTTCTGCGTCAAAGATAACAAATCAATCATTATAAGCAATGAGAAAGCATCTATTCATTATCTTATTTCTACTGAGTAATGTGGTCGTGATGGCTCAGCGCCATGTGAGCGGCGTGGTCGTCGAGAGTGACAGCCAGGAACCGGTAGCACAGACCACCGTGAAACTGCTTCGTACAGACTCAACACTCGTTACGGGTGGACTGACCTCGATGGAAGGAAAGTTCCGCGTAACAGCACCAAAGGCAGGCAACTACATCCTGCAAGTGACTTGTGTAGGTTTTAAACCTTATACCAAGCGTGTCAACGTTACCGACGACAAGGATGTCGCATTGGGTACGCTGGAATTGAAGCCCGACGCTATCATGCTGAAGAACACCGTTGTGACGGGTAATGCCGCAAAGGTGATTGTGAAGGCCGACACCTTTATATATAATGCTTCTGCCTACCGTACACCAGAGGGCTCCGTTGTGGAGGAACTGGTGAAGCGTCTGCCTGGTGCTCAGGTCGATGACGACGGTAAGATTACCATCAACGGTAAGGAGGTGAAGAAAATTAAGGTTGATGGTAAGGAGTTTATGACGGGTGATACGAAGACCGCCATGAAGAACCTGCCCACCTCTATTATTGAGCGCGTGCGCGCATACGACCAGAAGAGTGACTTGGCCCGTGTCAGCGGTATCGATGACGGTGAGGAAGAAACCGTGCTCGACTTCGGCATCAAGACAGGTATGAACAAGGGTATCATGGTCAATGCCGACCTGGGAGCAGGTACGAAGGACCGCTATGCTGGCCGTATTTTCGGTGGTATCATGAAGGACGACTTCAAGACGTTCCTTATGACAAGTGCCAACAACGTCAACGATATGGGCTTTGGTGGTGGAGGTGGCCGCTTCGGTGGTGGTCGACAGGGCTTGACAGCTACCAAGATGGTGGGTGTAAACATGAACTACGAGAAGACAGACCTCATCACACTGGATGGTAGCATCCGCTGGAACCATAACGACGGTGACGCTGTCAGCAAAGTTTCTTCAGAGAGTTTCATGAGTTCTTCGGTTAGCTCGTTTGGCAACCGTCTGAACAGCAATTTGACGCGTTCGAATGCTTGGAACGGCCAGTTCCGTATTGAGTGGACACCTGACTCAATGACCAACATCATGTTCCGTCCTCAGTTTAACTACAATTCAAGTGACGGACTGTCTGACGGTTCCAGTGCCACGTTCAGCAAGGACCCCTATAGTTTTAAGGGCATTACAGACCCACTGAGCCAGTTGACTCAGCTCGCTGCTGAGACAGACGATGACGGCAAGAGCATCGTTAAGAACAGCAATATTAGCAATAGCCTGAGCTACAGCGATAATAAGAGCGTGGGTGGCTGGGGACAGTATAACCGCAAACTCAATAATTATGGACGTAACATTACCCTGCGTCTGGGTGCTAACTACAGCGAAGGTATGAGCAAGTCGTTCTCTAACGATTTGGTGAATTATTATGGCACAATGCCCAATGTAGAGAATAACCGTTATGCTGTGACACCTACTAAGAACTGGGACTATAGCATCCGTCTGACCTATAGTGAGCCAATCATGCGTCGTACCTATCTGCAGTTCTCTTACCAGTACCAGTATAAGTACAGCAAGAGCGACCGTGGTACCTACGACTTGGGCGGTTATGGCTGGGACTTCATGAGCGTGATACCTACTTATCGTGGTTGGGACGATTATCTGTCGCTGATGGGTAATTCACCGCTTGAAAACTACAGATCTACTGACTTGAGCCGCTACTCTGAATACAAAAACTATATCCATACAGCCGAGGTCATGCTGCGCGTGGTGCGTGATGCATACAACCTCAACATTGGTGTACAGATGGTACCTCAGAAGTCTGACTTCGTTCAGGATTATAAGGGCGTACACTCTGACACGACCCGTACAGTGACCAATTTCGCTCCTACTGCCGACTTCCGTTGGAAGATTTCGAATGTCAGCCAGTTGCGTTTGACCTATCGTGCCAACACCAGTCAGCCATCCATGAGCGACCTGTTGGACATTACCGACGACTCTAACCCGCTGAACATCCGCAAGGGTAACCCCGGCTTGAAGCCTTCGTTCACACAGAACATGCGCTTCCAGTACAACAACTACTGGCAGAGCCACCAGCGCAGTTTGATGGTGAATGCGAATTTCTCTACAACGAGCAACAGTATCGCTAGTAAGGTGACGTATGACCCGACAACTGGTGGTAACATCACACGACCTGAGAATATTGACGGTAACTGGAATGCCTTCGCTATGGTGATGTTCAATACGTCTATTGACTCTGCAGGTTACTTCAACGTCAACACCTTCACGACTCTGCGCTATGCACATAACGTAGGTTTTGTAAGCCTGCTGAATCAGGATTCTCAGAAGTCTGTGACACGCGCAACGACCATTGGCGAGCGTCTGTCTGCCAGCTATCGTAACAGTTGGTTCGAATTCGAGCTGAATGGCTCGCTGGAATACAATCACAACCGTAGCGAACTGCAGGAGAACAACAACCTTGACACATGGACTTTCTCATATGGTGCCAGCACCATGCTGAGCGCTCCTTGGGGTACGCAGTTGTCGACGAATCTGAATATGAACAGCCGTCGTGGTTATAACGATGCATCGATGAATACCAACGAACTAATTTGGAATGCACAGCTGTCGCAGTCGTTCCTGCGTGGCAATGCGCTGACCCTGTCGCTGCAGTTTTACGACCTACTGCACGAGCAGTCAACCTTCAGCCGAGCTATCTCGGCTATGCAGCGTACCGATACAGAGTATAACGCTATTACCAGCTATGCTATGCTGCATGTCATCTATCGCCTGAACTTGTTCGGAGGCTTTGGTAACAACCGTCGTGGTCAGGGCGGTCCTGGCTTCGGTGGCCCTGGTGGTCCTGGTGGCGCGCGTGGTGGTCGCGGTGGTCGTGGCGGCGGCTTCGGCGGCGGTTTCGGTGGCCCTGGTGGCGGTGGCTTCGGTGGCCCAGGCCGTTTCTAAACAGTAGCATTAATAATTAATTAGGAATAAATAATTAAGGCTGCGTCAAACTCATAGAGAGCAGAGACGCAGCCTTTTTTATTCGTTTCTAAAAATCAATTACTGTTTGTCGAGCTCAGCGAGGTTGGCAGCAATCATCTCGTCGGTAACGGTATAGTTCTGCAGGTCACCCTTGATGAACGACTCGTAGCTGGGCATATCAATCAGTCCATGACCAGAGAGGTTGAAGAGGATTACTTTCTCCTCGCCAGTCTCCTTGCACTTCTTGGCCTCGCGGATGGTAGCAGCGATGGCGTGGCAGCTCTCAGGAGCAGGGATGATTCCCTCAGTACGGGCAAAGAGCATACCAGCCTCGAAGGTCTCGAGCTGAGGAATATCGACGCCGTGCATCAAACCGTCCTTAATGAGCTGTGAGATAATCATGCCAGCACCGTGGTAGCGCAGACCACCAGCGTGGATATTGCTCGGCTTGAAGTTGTGGCCCAGTGTGTACATCGGCAACAGCGGTGTGTAGCCAGCCTCGTCACCGAAGTCGTAGCGGAACTGTCCACGAGTCAGCTTAGGACAGCTGTCGGGCTCAGCAGCGATGAATTCCGTGTGGCGCTCACCACTCAGGTTATGACGCATGAAGGGGAACGAGATACCACCGAAGTTAGATCCACCACCGAAGCAGCCAATCACGATATCAGGATATTCGCCAGCCATCTGCATTTGCTTCTCAGCCTCCAGACCGATGATGGTCTGATGCAGACCTACGTGGTTGAGCACGGAGCCCAGCGTATATTTACAGTTGGGAGTGCTTGTAGCCAGCTCGACAGCTTCTGAGATAGCGGTACCCAGTGAACCGGTGTGGTTCGGGTCGCGTGTCAGGATGTCCTTACCGGCACGGGTTGACATCGAAGGAGAACCCTCGACGACTGCACCAAAGGTACGCATGATGCTGGAGCGGTAAGGCTTTTGCTGCATGGTAATCTTCACCTGATAGACAGCGCAGTCCAGTCCGTAGATCTTGGCGGCATAACTCAGGGCTGCACCCCACTGGCCGGCACCTGTCTCGGTAGTGACATTGGTGGTGCCTTCCTGCTTGGCATAGTAGCACTGGGGCAGGGCAGAGTTAATCTTATGTGAACCCAGCGGGTTGGTTGACTCGTTCTTGAAATAGATGTGGGCTGGTGTACCCAGTGCCTCTTCCAATGCGTAGGCACGTACCAGCGGAGTAGAACGATAATACTTGTACTTCTCAAGCACGTCCTCGGGGATGTCTATCCAACGGTGCTCGGTGTCTAGCTCCTGCACACAGCACTCGCGGGGGAAGATGTGTGCCAAGTCATCAACGCCAAGGGGCTGCTTGGTAGCAGGATGGATAGGCGGCATGGGTTTATTGGGCATGTCGGCCTGGATGTTGTACCACTGTGTTGGAATCTCACTCTCCTGAAGGATAAATTTTTTCTGTTTTGCCATTATTTTTTTGTTGTTGGTTAGTGATTACCGCCTGCAAAGGTACATAATTTAATGAAGAATGAAGAATGAAGAATTAAGAAAATTACATCTGTCTTACATTTTTTTCTTAACTCTTAACTCTTAACTCTTAACTTTTTGCTACCTTTGCACGCAATTATGACAACTATACTAATAGTATTGCTGTATTTTACCCTGTTGTTTGCCATCAGTAGGTGGACAGGACGACGGGCAACCAACGAGACATTTTATCGTGCCAATCGTCAGTCACCGTGGTATATGGTAGCGTTTGGTATGGTAGGCGCCTCTATCTCTGGCATTACCTTTGTGTCGGTGCCAGGCATGGTGAACAGCATCGGTATGACGTACTTGCAGACGTGTCTGGGCTTTATCGTGGGTTATGTGGTGATTGCTTTCGTGCTGTTGCCACTCTACTACCGGTTGAACCTGACGACCATCTACGGTTATCTGGGACAGCGCATTGGACAACGGGCTTACAAAACGGGGGCTTCGTTCTTTTTGTTATCGAAAATGACGGGCGCAGCTGTGCGTTTCTATGTGGTGTGCTGGATACTGATGGAATGTAGTGGCCTGGAAATCAATTTCTTCCTCGTGGTGATAGCGATGACGGCGCTCATCTGGCTCTACACCCGAAAAGGCGGCATTAAGACTATCGTGTGGACAGATGCGTTACAGACTGCATGTTTGTTTGGTGCCTTACTCCTTATTATATATAAGGTGGTGGGTGAACTGGGTATGACGATGGGTGATGCGGTGACGGCTATCAGCAATAGTGAATTGTCGCGCGTCTTCGTGCTGGACGACTGGGTCTCGAAGCAGCATTTCTGGAAACAGTTCTTGAGTGGTGCATTCATTGCTATTGTGATGACAGGTCTGGATCAGGATATGATGCAGAAAAACTTGACATGCCGCTCGCTGCGTGATGCACAGAAGGATATGTGTACCTATGGTGTAGCCTTCGTTCCTGCCAATCTGCTCTTCCTGTCGTTGGGCGTCCTGTTGACCTTCTGGTATGAACAGCAAGGAATAGTGTTGCCTGCCAAGGGTGACGAACTACTTCCCGTATTTATCAATCAAATTACTTACCACTCACCTTTCGTCACTCACCTCTTTATTCTCGGTATGGTGGCAGCAGCCTTCTCCAGTGCTGATTCTGCACTGACAGCGCTAACCACGAGCTATTGTGTGGATATCCGGGGACGTGCTGATGACGAACATCTGCGTCGCCGTGTACATATCGGGATGTCAGTGGTCTTCGTCATTTTCATCTTGTTGTTCAAGGTGCTTAACTCTACCAGTGTCATTGATGCTATCTATATTCTCTGCTCCTATACCTACGGTCCATTGTTGGGCCTGTTTGCCTTCGGACTATTGACGAAACGCCAGACCAACGACCGTTTTGTACCTTATATCTGTGTTGCATCGCCCATTGTCTGTTATCTGTTGGATATGGTTGTCGGTCAACTGACTGGCTATCGCTTTGGCTACGAACTGCTGATGCTCAATGGCCTCCTCACTTTCTCCGGCCTCTGCTTGTTTAAGCGCAAATCTCACTTCTAGCTTCTTATTCCTCAACTCTCAGCTTTGCAAAGTATTCCTTTGGTTGCTCGCCCGTAACGCGCTTGAAGGACGTGGCAAAGTATTTAGGGTCACGGAAGCCAACATGGTAGGCGATATCGCTGACCCGCAAGTCTGGATTCTCCTTGGCTAACTTGCAAGCAGCTTTAATGCGGATGTCGCGGGTGAATGTTGAGATGTTTTTGCCTGTTAGTGCGCGAATCTTGTTATAAAGTGTGCTTACACTGCTTCCCATATCTGATGCAAAAGCCTGGCGGTCGTAGTCTGTGTCGCTGAGGTGCTCGTTGACACATTGGATAGCGCGACGCAGGAATTCCTGATCGGCAGAGTGGGGGGCTTGCATGATTTCCCGCAGACTGCTGTTGCCTTCTTCATAACCTGTCGGTAACTCTATGGTAGGTACGTGCAACTCAATATCGCTGGGAATATGGAAGGCCGACGAGCTGCTGCTTTCCAGCTGTTCGGTTTCATAGGCATCTTTCTTGATGGGCAATTCAATATAAATGGTATTACCTTGTTTTTCGAAGTATTCATTTCTGATTGTACCGCGATGGAAGGCAACCATATAATGGATAAGGAGTAGTCCAGTATCGCTAAATTTTGATCCATTGTCACTAATGCGGAGGGTGATGTTGTCATATCGTTGGTTGGTATAGGCCGCAATAGTAATCTTTCCACCATGATCAAGGTGTTTGGCCATGTCTGACAATAATAATATCAGTATTCTGTCCAGCAGCTCCGTATCAAGCCATCCCATCATACTTTCTGGCTCACATCTCATTTTAAAGTCTATTCCCCTGTGATCCATAAATGATTTGATGTCGTCACAGCAGTCTTTTAGAAAATGCATGATGTCATTGTTGCTGACATGCAAGCCTAACCGTTCGGGCATCATGAAATGACGCTTGTCGGATGGTTGGCGAAGCTTCAAACGGAGGTTTAGAAGTGCCAAAATGACAATTATGACGATAAGAATGATATGGATACTGCTCATTGACGATTCTTTAACGGTCGCAAAAATACAATTTTTGTTTTTAAAAACAGCCTTCTCGTCGTTAAAAAGATGTTAAATGCGTGTATTTTAGTTTGAAAAACGTTATTTGAGGTAGAAAAATCGTATAAATAACGATATTTAAACTATATTTAATGTTATCTAAACCTGTATATTATATAAATG
>R23__coassemble_586_pt1 | contig 23243 bp, 22 predicted proteins | sample R23__metabat2_high_PE_030 | metagenome-assembled genome bin R23 | reverse complement strand
TGGTGCGAAGCTGCTCACGCTCGGCAAAATGAGCATGCTCTTTTGCCCTCGCTTAACCGCAGCTTTGGCACCCGCAAAAGAGACAATTACATTATTAAATAGCTATTTTTAATTTATGATTAACTCACAAGACATTAAGAAGGGTACCGCTATCCGCATGGATGGTGCTATTTGGGTTTGCATCGATTTCCAGCATCGTAAGCCCGGTAAGGGAAACACTATCATGAACATCAAGATGAAGAACGTCACCGACGGTCGTGTATTGGAGCGTCGTTACAACATCGGCGAGAAGCTGGAGGACGTTGTCATCGAGCATCGCGACTACCAGTACCTCTATGAGGATCAGGAAGGTCGCATCTTCATGAACCAGGAGACTTTCGAGCAGATTCCCATCGCCAATGACCTCGTTATTGGTCATGAGTACATGAAGGAAGGTGACGTTGTATCTGTTGTCAGCGACACTACCGATGGTACTATCCTTTATGCTGAGATGCCCGTGAAGACCGTTCTTCGCGTTACTCACTCTGAGCCCGGTATCAAAGGTGACACCGCTACCAACACCCTGAAGCCCGCTACACTGGAGACTGGTGTTGAGGTTCGCGTTCCTCTGTTCATCAACGAGGGCGACCTGATTCAGGTTGACACTCGCGATGGTTCTTACCTGGCTCGCGCTAAGGAGTAATGAAATACTCGATTATCGTCCCCGTATATAATCGCCCTGACGAAGTGGACGAGTTGCTTGAGAGCCTTTGCTCCCAAACACTCAAGGACTTTGAGGTCATTATTGTAGAGGACGGTTCACAGAAACCTTGCAAGGATGTTTGCGACAAGTACGCAAGCATCCTTGATTTGCATTATTACAATAAGGAGAACAGCGGCCCCGGACAGACGCGTAACTATGGTGTGGAGCGTGCCACTGGCGAGTACGTTATCATCCTCGACTCGGATGTCGTCCTTCCAACCGGCTATCTGGAGGCAACAGAGAAATCTCTCACCTCTCCCCTCTCATCCCTCACCTCTGAACTTGTTGCTTGGGGCGGTCCTGATGCTTCGCACCCGTCGTTCACGCCGGTGCAGAAGGCCATCAGCTACTCCATGACGTCGTTTTTTACGACGGGTGGCATTCGTGGTGGCAAGAAAAAGCTTGACAAATTCTTCCCACGTTCATTTAATATGGGTATCCGTCGCGATATTTACCTGCAGTTAGGCGGTTTCTCGAAGATGCGCTTTGGTGAGGATGTCGATTTTTCTTACCGCATCGTTGAGGCAGGCTATCAGCCACAGCTTTTCCCTGATGCATGGGTATGGCACAAGCGTCGTACGGACTTCCGCAAGTTCTTCCGTCAGGTATATAACAGTGGTATTGCCCGCATCAACCTGGAGAAACGCCACCCTGGTACGATGAAACTCGTTCACATGTTGCCAATGGTATTCACCGTAGGTGTCGTCGGCTGCTTATTGCTCGTTCCGTTCTGTTATGGACTGACGCTGTTACCTCTGTTGCTTTACTGCCTACTGATTCTTGTCGATTCTACCCTGCAGAGCAAGAGCCTGTGGGTTGGTGTGCTCAGCATACCAGCTGCCTTTACACAGCTGATGGGCTATGGTTTCGGCTTTATTGAGTCGTGGTGGAAACGTTGCGTCTTGAAGCAGGACGAGTTTACGGCCTTTGAGAAGAACTTCTACAAATGAGTGAACGACTGACCATAGCCCACTGGGCTGAGGATGACCAACCTCGAGAGAAGCTGCGCGATAACGGAGCACAGGCTTTGAGCGATGCAGAATTGCTGGCGATACTCGTTGGCTCAGGCTCGTCACAAGAGGATGCCGTTTCACTGATGAAACGCATACTCTCCGATTGTAATAACAATCTCAATGCTCTTGGCAAGATGTCGATTCACCAGTTGTGCGAATACAAAGGAATCGGCGAAGCCAAAGCCATCACCATTCTTGCAGCTTGCGAACTGGGTAAGCGCCGCCAGATGGAGAAACCTGAGGAGCGCCCAGACCTTGGCACAGCTACTAAGATTTACAACCACATGCATCCACTGTTGCAAGATAGCGACGTGGAAGAGTTCTGGCTCCTTCTGATGAACCAGAACTTCCGTCTTATCAAACAAGTACGTATCTCGCATGGCGGCATTACGGAGACAGCCGTCGATATTCGTATCATTATGCGTGAAGCGGTATTGGCCAATGCTACCATCATTGCGGTCTGTCACAATCATCCTTCTGGTAACCTGCGTCCAAGCCAGCACGACAACGACCTGACTGCTCAACTGCAACAGGCCTGCAAACTGATGCGCATCCACTTCATGGATCACGTCATCCTCACCGATGGCAACTACTTCAGTTATGCAGAATGTGGCAAACTCTAAACTTTTATCCAAATTTAGCGATGTATAAAGCATTTTACGTCGGCTAAGTTTGGATAATTCTTAATTTTGCAACGTTTTAATCCCTAAATAGTGAATTATGGACGTTGAGAATTTAAGAAAGACGTACCCTGACCTTCTCAAATATCTTGAGGAGAACGGGTATTCCAAGTGGCGTGTCAATCGGTTTGCCACAGAAATCAGAAATGTGCTTCGTGATGGGTCTAATGAATCCGTCACCTCCTATGAGCATCTTGCCAAAGATTGGATTAGCAGATATTCTGCAACCACGCTCTTTTGCAAGATTGGACTGTTGTGGTCTATAAGAGACTTTGACCTTTACGGCGCATATCCCAGAATTCGTTCGTTTGTGCCACTCGCCAAAAGAGTTTTTTCACCTTCCTACAATTCCTTTTGGGTAATAGTAGAGGATTTCAGGAAGAATGCAAAGTCGAATGGGGTTAAGGATAGTTCCATCAACATTATGGAACGACGTGCCATCAATTTTTTTGAGTTCTTGATAGAAAGAGGATGCAGGAGTTTGGCCTGTGTCAAAGAAACGGATGTCCTTGCATTCTTTTATGATGGGGAGAAGATGATAAGGGGACACCAATGCATGTATCATGTCAAGTATGTTCTTCGAGAGAATAATAATGAAGAGTATAAAGATGAATGCATTCGTATTATCTCCTATCTGCCGAAAATAAGAGTCAGAGAAAGAGTATATCCGTACCTGACAGTTGAGGAAATCAAAAGTGTCAAAATGATTATAGCAGACAAAAGGAATATGCTATCCTACCGAGACCGGGCCATCGTGACAATTGCCTTTTATACAGGAATCAGAGGATGCGATATAGCAGGTCTACAACTTGACGATATAGACTTTCTCACAGAAAAGATTACTATCCGACAGCAGAAGACATCAGAGCCTCAATGTATACCATTAAGACCTGTCGTCGGAAATGCAATTGTCGAATATGCAAAACATGAAAGGCCAACAACATCATGCAGGAATCTCTTCGTAACTCAGAATGCGAGTAAAGGGCCGCTTTCTACAGCAGAGATACGCAGTATTATTGTAGGAGTCCTTTTGATGGCAGGTATAAGGGTTGAGACTGGGCTTAAGGGAAGTCACCTTTTTAGGCATCATGTCGCCATGACCCTTTTAGGGGCAGACATCCCCAATCCGACAATCTCAGCAGTTCTTGGTCATAGAAGCCCAAGTTCTATAGAGCCGTATCTCGAATCCGACATGGGCAATATGAGAAAATGTTCAATCAGTATAGAGGATTATCCCATGGGAGAGGAGGTGTTGCGCCTATGACATTCGATGACATGCTTAACTCATACGCAAACTATCGGAAATCATCTGATTTCAAGGAGGTAATTCCAAAAGCCCTATACAGTTTCTACTTTACCAGTGCCAAGCGTTTCGGTGACATAACAAGCCTTAGGCAAGAAATGGTGGACGATTGGCTCAAACAGAAGAGTACGGAAAGCAAAAGTTCATATCATGCCCGCATATACCCTGCAATTTCCTTCTTAAAATTCATCAAGGGGAAAAAGTGGTCAGACATTGTCATTCCCAAAACCGCAAAGTGTCCGCCCTATAATGCATCCCCTCATATATTTACAAAAGATGAACTCCACAATTTTTTCATGGCATGTGACGAACAGCAGACTTCAGATAACAGCTTGCCTAAGAAGTTAAACAAACTGGCTGTTCCTGTGTTCTTTAGACTCTTATATAGCACAGGAATGCGTCCTAATGAAGGCAGGTGTCTTGTAACGGATGGCATCGACCTCCGTAACGGTGTTATCACAATCCATGAATCTAAAGGTTATAGGGAGAGGCAAATACCTATCCACCATTCTCTTTTGGAAATACTTTGTAGGTACGATTCGGCAGTTTCTCTGCTCCTGCCAGACAGGCGGGTGTTCTTTCCTGCTTTCGGTGATAAGGTGTATTCACACAAATGGGTCGGTGATAACTTCCACAGACTATGGTACAAATATAACACGACAAAAGCCGTTGCCTATGATTTCCGGCACAACTTTGCCATTAGCAACATTAATTCGTGGATTAATGTGGAATCAGACATACACACCCTTATGGTCGCCCTGAGCAAATACATGGGACACCGGGAATTTTCCAGTACAATGTACTACTATTCCATCGTTCCGAGGCTCGCCGATATTATAGAGAATCAATCCGAAGAAACCTTTAACAGCATTATACCAAATCTTTCCGATTATGAAGAATAATAGTGAAGCTATAGAATTTGCGAGAATATATCACAAATGGATTGACTACTCGACAATTGCAAGTAGTCTGCATACAGTTCGCACGTATGAATTCTCATTCAAACTGTATATTGAATTCCTCGAAGAGCGTAAGAAAATCCGCACCTCGTCATTTTGCATGACAGATAATTTCTCTGTCGATACAATCAAGGAGTGGCTTGCATGGTTGTCTGAGACACGTTCCTGCAAGTCACAAAGTTGTAATGCACGTTTTGCCGCCATAAGGTCATTCCTCAAATATGCTGGAGAGGCTAATATAAAATATCGCCATCTGTATCTTGAAGCATGTTGCATCCCTCGCTTGAAAGAATCTAAGCGGCAGGTGGAAGCCATTTCAAAAGAAGCAATGAAAGTATTGCTGCAAATGCCGAATCCATCATCAACTACTGGTTTCAGAGATGTCGTTCTATTCTCCTTTCTTTACGGGACGGCAGCAAGAATAGATGAAGTCCTGTCTCTGAAACTGAAGAGCCTCCATCTGGATAGTGATCGCGCTTATGCTGTTATTGTCGGTAAGGGAGATAAAATGAGGACGCTGTTTATACAAAAGATATTGGCCAATAATATCAGACTCTACATCAGAAAGTTTCATGGAGAAATCCCTAATCCCAATAGTTACCTTTTCTTCTCACGCGTTGGCGGTCTTGAAAGCAAGCTGACTCAACCTGCGGTAAATAAACGTCTGAAACAATATGCTAAAGCCGCAAATGCAATTTGTAAAGATGTACCTTTGGATATGCATGCGCATGTATTCAGGCATAGTTGCGCGACACATTGGCTGGAGGATGGAATGAACATTGTACAAGTGTCGAAGTTATTGGGGCATGCAAGCATCGCTACCACCATGGCGTATCTAAGTATCACCATTGATATGAAGACCAAAGCCGTAATGCAACTGGAAGACGAACAGACAAGAAAGCTACCCAAACAATGGAAAAACTTGGATGGGAAGTTATCAGCCCTATTCACAAGGAAATAGAGAAAAGGCTATCTCACTCTTAGAAATTATCCAAACTTCTTGGACGTGAGATAGCCTTGTTTACTACTTATTTGGAGATATAGTTTAGAGTTTGCCACATTCCGCATAACTGTAGTTATCTAAACTTTTGGATAACTACAGCTACCATGAGACAGGACGTCTATAGCACTTACTGAAAGGATTAAAAGATATAAAGAAATTGAACGGGCTGCTCTCTGACTCATCAGTTGGGCAGCCCGTTCTCCGTTAGTATGTTATGAAAAATTTGAGAGAAATGAAACTTCACAGTTTCGGTGTTTTAACTAAACATGATTTGTAAATATAGAGAAAGCATAGAAAATTATCTAATTCTTAGGCCTTTCCATGAGGATGCTGGTACTGTCAGCAGCCCAGTCGCTCATGTTCTCGGCTTGGATGGGACTGACGGCAGCTACGCTGTCAAGGTCTTGCTGGATGCGTGCATAGTCTTGCGGTGTATTCCAGCTGTTGTCCCAGGGTGCTTGCAGAGCACCACCAATCGTCAGGATGATAGCGACAACGGCAGCAGCCTTGAAGAGGGGCATCAAGCGACGTGTGAGTGTAATCTCACGGGCCTTGACAGCCTTGGGAGCCTCTTCTTCGCGAATCATCTCCAACATACGGGCATCGAAGTCATCGCCTAACACCTCATTGCTGGCCTCATCGGTAAAGAGGGCGCGCAGGGGCTCCATCTCCGCAGGGATATTCTCCTGACGGAAGAAAGAACGGAGAATGCTCTCCTCTTCGAGAGTAGTCTCAGCGTTCCAGTAGCGCTCCATAAGTTGTTCGATGTACTTGTAGTCCATACTTTTTTGCCTTTTTCTATATTAAAGACGTTTGTTAAAACAAAAAGTTACAAGAATTTCTTAAATTTTTCACGGATTGTTTGTCGAGCCCTGAAAATATTGACTTTTACCTGCTCTTCTGTAATGTCGAGGATGGTGGCAATATCCTTGTAGCTCTTGCCTTCCATATCGCGTAGTTGCATGCAGCTACGTTGTTTTTCAGGGAGCTGACTAATCATTTGACGCACCAGTCGGATGCGGTCGCTTTGTATGGCTTGCTCTTCAGGGTTAGAACTGACGCCCAGGTCTTTAGGGTCGTAAGCAGCATCCAGCGACTGCGTCTGGTTGTCCATGCGTCGTACCTTATCTAATGAGAGGTTACGACAAATAGTCAAGCAAAAAGCCTCAATGGACTCTATCTGCTCCCACTGATCGCGACGGTTCCACACCTTCATCATCGTTTCCTGCACGACATCCTCAGCCTCTGCCGCATTCATCGTAATGCGGAGGGCCATCCTGTAAAGATCGTTCTTCAACGGCAAAATATCGGTCTGGAAACTGATCTGTTTCACCTTCGTCTAACTTCTTCTAACTTCCTTAACCTCTTATGACTGTTCCGTGTTGACCATCGATGGCTGTAGCTAACGTAATAATGACGCGGCTAACGCCAGCATCTACGGCACTGAGGGCATTCTCTATCTTGGGCAGCATGCCACCACTGATGGTGCCATCAGCTTTATAACGTTCAAAGTCAGCATGAGTAATGGTAGCTATCACGCTGTCGTCGTCATTGGGATTGCTCAGCACACCTTTCTTCTCAAACGAGAAGATAAGCGTCACGTCGTAGAGCGAAGCCAGCGCCTTAGCCGTCTCTGAAGCGATAGTATCGGCATTTGTGTTAAGGATATGTCCTTCGCCATCGTGGGTCAACGGAGCCATCACGGGTGTGATGCCTGCCTCAATGAGGTGGCTTAGTGTTGAGCCTGCGGCTTTGTCCACGTCGCCTACGAACCCGTAGTCGACGGTTTGCCCGTCGACCACTTTAACAGGGCGCTTATGACTACGGATAACGTCAGCATCGGCACCTGTCAGTCCGAGAGCGTTGACGCCGTTGGCCTGCAGACGGGCTACGAGGTTCTTGTTGACCAGACCACCATACACCATCGTCACCACCTCCAACATATCCTTATCGGTGATGCGTCGTCCGTTGACCATCTGGGTCTCAATACCTAGGCGCTCAGCCATCTTGGTGGCTTTGCGACCACCGCCATGTACCAGTACCTTGCGCCCCTCAATGGCTGAGAAGTCGCGTAGCAACTGAGAGAGCTGTAGTTCGTCCTCGACTACAGCTCCTCCTACTTTTACTATGGTAAGTTTCTCTTTCATAATTTCAATTTCGTTATTACGATATTACGTTATAACGAATCATTCCAAATAGGTGTAGCCGTAGAGTCCTGAGCGGTAGTTGCTCAAGAACTCCTTGCCTTCTTCCAATGAAATCTTGCCCTGCTTAACACTCTTGGCCACCCAAATCTCCAACTGGCGCACCAGCTTCTTGGGGTTGTACTGCACGTATTCCAGTACCTCTTCAACGGTTTCGCCATCGAATATCTGGTCGATATGGTAAACGCCGTCCTTCACTGAGATGTGTACGGCAGTGGTGTCACCAAACAGGTTGTGCATGTCACCAAGAATCTCTTGGTACGCACCTACCAGGAAGACGCCCAAATAGTACTTCTCATTCTTCTTCAACGTATGCACTGGCAACGAATGCGAGTTATGGCGGTTGGTAGCAAAATTGGCTATCTTTCCGTCAGAGTCGCAGGTAATATCCTGAATGGTGGCATTACGGGTAGGACGCTCGTTCAGGCGCTGGATGGGCATAATGGGGAATATTTGGTCGATGGCCCACGAGTCAGGCAACGACTGGAACAGCGAGAAGTTGCAGAAATACTTGTCTGCCAACAGTTTGTCGATATTCATCAACTCCTCTGGCACGTGCTTCAGGTTCTTCGCCAATGCATGAATCTCATGACAGACGCTCCAGTACATCGCCTCAATCTCTGCACGCGTCTTCAAATCGACGATACCGTGAGAGAAGAGGTCGAGCACCTCCTCACGAATCTGCTCAGCATCGTGCCAGTCTTCCAGCACATTGCGTGGGCTGAGGTTGTCCCAAATCTCATAGAGGTCCTTCACCAACTGATGGCTGTTCTCGTCAGGTTCAAACTCCTCAGGCATCTCTGGCAGTGACGCTGTCTCCAGCACGTCGATAACCAGTACTGAGTGGTGAGCAGCCAGCGAACGGCCACTCTCTGTAATCAGATTGGGATGAGGCAGTCCGTTCTTGTTGGCAGCATCAACAAAGGTATAGATACAGTCATTGACATACTCTTGAATAGAGTAGTTGACAGAAGACTCACTCGATGGTGAGCGTGTACCATCATAGTCGACGCCCAGTCCACCACCACAATCTACGAAGTCAACGTTATAGCCCATCTTGTGGAGCTGCACATAGAACTGCGAAGCCTCACGCAGGGCGGTTTGTATACGACGAATCTTGGTAATCTGCGAACCGATATGGAAATGGATGAGTCGCAGACAGTCTTTCATATCCTTCTTCTCCAGCAGGTCGAGGGCCTCCAACAGCTCGGCACTGGTCAGTCCGAACTTCGAAGCATCGCCGCCACTCTCTTCCCACTTGCCACTACCACTGCTGGCCAGCTTGATGCGGATGCCGATATTCGGACGCACGCCCAGCTTCTTTGCCTCACGGGCAATGATATCCAATTCGTTCAGTTTCTCCACGACGATAAAGATACGCTTGCCCATCTTCTGTGCCAGCAGGGCCAGTTCGATGTACGACTGGTCTTTGTAGCCGTTACAGATAATGATACTATCGCTCTGGCACTGTACGGCAATGACTGCATGCAGCTCAGGCTTGGAACCTGCCTCGATACCCAGATTGAACTTACGACCGTGCGAAATAATCTCCTCAACGACAGGCTGCATCTGGTTAACCTTGATGGGGAACACCACATAGTTCTCCGCCTTGTAGTCGTACTCCTCAGCGGCTTTCTTGAAACAGCTCCACGTCTTCTCGATACGGTTGTCAAGAATGTCGGGGAAGCGCAACAGCACAGGAGCCTGCACGTCGCGCAACGACAGTTCGTCCATCACCTCACGCAGGTCTATCTGCGTGTCATCTTTGCAAGGAGTGACATAGATGTCACCTTCTTCGTTGATGCCGAAGTAGCTGGTGCCCCAGCCGTTGATGTTGTACAGCTCCTTAGAGTCGTCGATGGTCCATTTCTTCATGTCTTGATGGGTCTTATGGGGTGAATGGGATATATGGGTTATAATGATAATAGTGACTTGATGCGTTCCACACTGATGGCTATCTTGTCGTAGTTGTCGAGCACGTTGACGTCGAGGATGTGGCGGGCTTTTCCGTAGAATGGCTCACGCTCCTTCAGATGTTCCGTGATATAGGCTATCAGCTCCTCTGGTGTCTTGTCCTTCAGCAGGGGGCGCTCCACCTTTGCCATGAGCAGGTGTTTGTAGAGTGTTTCTGGTGTGGCCTTCAGATAAACCACGTCACCCTGTTGGTTCAGATAGTCCATATTGTCAAAGAAGCACGGCGTACCACCGCCACAACTGATGATGACATCCTCAAACTCTGCCACCTCGTGCAGCATGTTGTATTCTATCTTGCGGAAACCTTCCTCGCCTTTCTCTGCAAATATCTGCGAGACGGTCTTGCGCATGCGGCTCTCGATATACCAGTCGAGGTCATAGAACATCATGCCGGTCTCCTTGGAGAGTGCCTTGCCCACGGTGGTCTTGCCAGACCCCATATAGCCTATCAGGATGATGCGCCTCATTTCTTCTGTTTCTCAATGATGGCCATACACTCTGCATATTTCAGCTCAGTGGCCTTTGCATGCAGGTTCTTGGGGATGCGGTAGTTCTTACCGTCGTATGCCAGATAGGGACCGTAACGTCCGTTGAGCACTTCCAGCTTGGCATCCTCGATGAATATCTTCATGTGCTTCTGATCCTCCTGCTTGCGCTTCTCGTTGATGAGACCAATAGCTTCCTCAAGGGTGACAGCCATCGGGTCTATACCCTTGGGCAGTGAGGTATATTTCTTCTTATGTAACACATAGGGGCCGAAGCGGCCAGCGCCGATGACGACGGGTGAACCTTCGAAGTCGCCTAAGGTACGTGGCAACTGGAACAGCTCCAGTGCCTCCTCCAGTGTCAGTGCTTCCATGCTCTTTTCGCTGGGCAACTGTGCAAACTGAGGCTTCTCGCTATCTTCGGCAGAACCAATCTGCACCACAGGACCGAAGCGTCCGATCTTCACAAAGACAGGCTTGCCGCTCTTGGGGTCTACACCCAACTGGCGCTCACCGGCCTTGCGCTCCTGACGGGCATTCATGGTCTTCTCTACTGTGGGCTCGAACTTCTTATAGAAACCCTTCAGCATACCTGTCCATGACTCTTTACCCTCAGCAATCTTATCGAAGTCCTGCTCTACCTTGGCGGTGAAGTTATAGTCCATGATAGAGGGGAAATACTTCATCAGGAAGTCGTTGACAACGATACCGATGTCGGATGGCAACAACTTACCCTTGTCAGAACCAGCCATCTCCTTGCGTGTCTTCTGTGTGATAAGCTTGCCCTTTAAGGTATCGATAGTATAGCTGCGCTCCTCGCCTTTCTTGTCACCCTTGTGCACATATTCGCGCTGCTGGATGGTAGAGATGGTGGGGGCGTAAGTTGACGGACGACCAATGCCCAGTTCTTCCAGCTTGTGTACCAAAGAAGCCTCCGTATAGCGCTGAGGACCTTGGCTGAAACGCTCAGTAGCCTGAATCTCACGACGGGCCAGTGCCATACCTTTCTTCAACGGGGGCAGGATGTGGCTCTCCTCATCCTGTGTATCGTCATCGTCAACAGATTCGCGGTAAACCTTGAAGAAACCGTCGAACTTGATAACCTCTCCCTGAGCCACGAACTGCTCGTCAGTGCCACTGATAGAAATATTGACGGTAGTCTTCTCTATCTCTGCATCAGCCATCTGACTAGCGATGGTGCGCTTCCAGATGAGCTCGTAGAGCTTGCGCTCCTGGGCTGTACCCTCAATCTCCGTACGGTACATATAGGTAGGACGGATGGCTTCGTGAGCCTCCTGGGCACCCTTCGAACTGGTGTGATACTGGCGCACCTTGCTGTACTCCTCGCCGTAGAGCTTGGTAATCTCCTCCTTGCTGGCGTTGATACACAGGCCAGAGAGGTTCACAGAGTCAGTACGCATATAGGTAATCTGTCCGTGTTCATACAGGTGCTGGGCAACCATCATCGTCTGACTGACGGTGAAGCCTAATTTACGGGCGGCTTCCTGTTGCAGAGTAGAAGTGGTGAAAGGAGGTGCGGGAGTGCGCTTCAGCGGTTTCTTGCTGACAGACTCCACGGTATAGGTAGCGTCGATGCACTTCTGCAGGAACTGCTCCACCTCTTCGTGGGTCTTCAGACGCTGAGCCAAGGTGGCTTTTACCTCCGTCTGCGAACCATCGGCATTGGTAATGGCAAAGATGCCTGCAACGCTATAGTATGCCTCACTCTGGAAGTTCTGAATCTCGCGCTCACGCTCTACGATAAGACGTACGGCGACGCTCTGCACACGTCCTGCAGACAGAGCGGGCTTCACTTTACGCCATAGCACGGGTGACAACTTAAAACCTACCAGACGGTCTAGCACACGACGAGCCTGCTGGGCGTTCACCAGGTTCATATCCAGATGACGTGGGGTCTCGATAGCTTTCAGAATAGCAGGTTTGGTGATTTCGTGGAATACGATACGGTTGGTTTTCTCCTCGTCCAGTCCCAGCACCTCACACAGGTGCCACGAGATGGCTTCTCCCTCGCGGTCTTCATCGGATGCGAGCCAGACCTTCTCTGCCTTCTCTGCGTTGTTCTTCAGTTCCTTGACGAGTTTCTCTTTCTCCTCAGGTATCTCGTATTCAGGTTCGAGCGTACCGGTGTCGATACTCATCTCCTTCTTTTTCAAGTCGCGGATGTGACCGTAGCTCGACATGACCTTATAGTCACTGCCCAGGAATTTCTCAATGGTTTTCGCCTTGGCAGGAGACTCTACTATCACCAAATTCTTTTGCATATTATCTTTTACTTTTTTACCTTTTTACTCTTTTACACTTTACTTTGGGGCGGCAAAAGTAAGCAAAAGTTTTGGTTACACCTTATTTATATATGTAATTTTTTATTTTCTTAACGTTTCAGTCAAGAATCGGATAACAGCATTTCGGATGCTAGTCAGCCCAAACTCCGCAGGATTAACTTCGTTAATAGGTATCCAGAGGGCCTCAGCAGCATCGTCAGCGGCTTTCACGGCGACGGAACCGCCATGCACACGCACCAGGAAATCCATATCGAGGGTGTGGACACCCATGCCGCTATACATATAGACATTGGGCGAGGAGAAGAGGTACTCGATGTTTTTGACATCGAGCCCTGTCTCTTCCTTTATCTCACGACGCATACCCTCCTCTACGGTCTCATACATGTCGCAGAAGCCGCCAGGCAGGTCGAGGGTTCCCTTGGCGGGTTCCTTGGCACGTCTGACAACCAGCAGCTCATTGTTGTCGTTGACGATGAATGCTGCCGTAGCAGAGCAGGGATTGGCGTAGTAAGTGAAACCACAGTCCCTGCACTTCTTGCTCTTGAAGTTGTTCACCTCAAAGTGCGCACTGCCACAAACGGGACAGTACTTGAATATCTCTAAAGGATGTGGACCCATCATTCCCAGTTATCCGTTCTGAATGGGAACAGGGGCAGTCCACCTTGATTAGCCAGGTTGCCCAACTGCCAATTGCGGAAACAGTAGCGCACGGCAACAGGTTCCTTCACCTCGTCGCTCTTCACGATGATACACTCATCCCAGTAGGCACCGCCAGGCTTCCAGAAGTGCTGGGCTTTGGCAGGATGGAACACGCGGTCAGCGCCAGCCACCTCAAAGCCTTCGATGTCCACATAGCGACTGGTACCGCCACACTCGTTGTTCAGGTGAATCAGCACACTATCGTTCTTGATGAGCATATCCTTATACGACGGGCTCTCGCAGATGACGCTCTTCATGCCGTAGGTCTTGTTCAGCGCCAGGAACGCCAGGCGCTCGCCCACCTTCTGCTTCTGGGCAGGGTGTATCTGCGTACCCTCGTAGGGATAGACGGCATCGTTGGTGCACACCAGTCCGCTGTTGGGAATAATCTGTGAGGCGCGGAACTGCTGTTCCTGCAGCAGGGCGTTCCACGTACCCTGTGCATTACCGCTCTCGTAGGGGGCTATCTGTACGAAGTAGAACGGTATCTCGCCCAGTCCGAACTGCTGGCGCCACTGCTCCACCAATACCTTCAGGCGCTCTGAATACTGGTTGCCTGGATCGCCCACGTTCGAACAACCCTGATAGAACAGGATACCCTTGACGGTATAGTTCAGGATGGGGTTAAACGTAGCGTTGCCCCATACCAAAGCACGCTGGTAGTCAAACTCCTTTTTGTAGTTCACGATACCCATCGTGTCTGTAGGCTCCTGCGTATATTTCTCCAGGTTCTCCTTGGTCAGCCAGCTCTCCACGCGCGAGCCACCCTTATTGGCCTCGATAAGTCCGATAGGTATATCGAGGGCTTTGTTCACCAACTTGGCAAAGAAGTAGCCCGTAGCAGAGAACTCGCCAACGGTTGCTGGCGAACACTCACGCCACTCGGTGTTGGCATCCTCCTGAGGAGTCATACGCATAATACTGGGAATTTTCGCTGAGCGCACCTGACGCTTGCCTGCAGCGTTCAGCACCTCTTGGTTGTAGTTCAGCACAGGACAACCGCCAAAGCCCTTGACGGGCATCTCCATATTCGATTGGCCAGCGCAGACCCACACCTCGCCCGCGAGTACATTACTAATAGTAACCTTGCCGTCACCATCGTCAAACGTGATGCTCAGCGGCTCGTAAGAAGCTGCTGGCGACTTCACCGTCAGCAACCAGCGTCCCTGCTTGTCGGCCTTGGCCTCTGCCTTCTGGTCAGACCACGACGTCGTCGCCGTCACCTTCCGTCCAGCCTTCGCCCAGCCCCACAGGCGCACGTCCGTCTGCTGCTGAATCACCATATTGTCACTTACCAAGTGTGGCAGGCGCACCTTCGCCTGTCCTGCTGTGGCTACAGCCACCAGCATCATGAAGAGTAGTCCTTTCTTATTCATAGTTTCCTTGTTTTCTTGCGTAATATGTTGCAAAGATAATGATTATTTCTGATAATCACAAGAAAAGCACAATAATTATTCCCTTTTCCAATTCCTTTCAAAAAAATTTGGGAAGCAACCGACTGATTGTGAGAGAAAATGCCTGCCCTCTCACACCTGTCAGCGCTTCCCAGTAGGTGAAAACTGTCGCGTACCCATCACGGGCGGGCGACAGCACTCTTTTAAAAATTTCTTTAATTCACTTAATGACAGACCACCCTCCCGGGCCGACTGCCTTATTAACCAAATTTTTAAAAACTATATCGAAATATAGTTGTCGCGAAGTGAGAATCCGATTCTCCTGCCCCATCGCTATGGGCTACTTCCGTTCACTAGTACAGCTGATTTAGTAGTCATATACAGCTGTCTTTTTTCTGTATTAGCCTATCCTGTGTCCGTATTAGGCTATCTAGTGTCTGAATGCAACGCCACACTCATACCTTTAGGTGTGAGAATTAGTTGTATCTGCGCCGTTATTAGTTATATTTCCGCAAATCATTTAACCATTTAACATAACACCCCGTCAACCCCCATAAATAAAGGGTTCAAGGCATGTTAATAGTTCTTCCGACTATTAACATACACTTAACATACTTACCAATGTTGTTAGAAGTATGTTAAATGTTGACGAAACATTTAACATGGCTCAAGCCCTCTGTACATCAGCACTTGCGGCCAGTTATGTTAATAGGTTAAATGTTTTCTTTCTTATCAACAACAAAAAACCGAGGCATCTGTTGGATGTCTCGGCGGATATTATTTTCTGAAAGGGAAATGCTACTCGTGCATATTCTGTGCGTGACATGCATCGCTAACGATGATGGTGTCTTCTTCTATCGTGTAGGGTACTTATACTGCATCTTTCTGGTCGTATATGGCTTTGATGTCCTTCATGACAAGTTCGTAGGCCTCTTCAGGAGTATAGAACTCTTTATCCATGTCGCTGAACTCTTCTTCGACAGGTTCGTCAAGCATAGGAACTGTCACAGCGGGTCTCACGCTTTCAGCCAACATAGTTATCAGCTGTAGTTTCTCGCTATTGTCGAGTTTCTTCGCATGGTTCCACGCCTTCGCGAAGGGTGTCGCTGTACGTCGCTTTGTTATCGTTGCCATATTCTTCACATTTTTATGTCTGCAAAGATAAGGATTTCCCATGAAACCTCCAAGGAAATTTCAAAATAATTATCCGTCGTTACCATTATTTCAAAGATCGCTTATATTTCTTACATCTTCTCTGACCTAGGTCAGAGTGTGGCGTTGCGAATTCTTCTTACTTCTTTTGCGATTCGCCCAATCGCATTAAGTTTCCCACTCTTGCTCTTACAGATATTCGTGGCGAGCCACGAGAGGCAGTAGAGGAGCTTGGCGGTCAGAGACGCTATAGGTGCCACCCATAGCAGGTCGGTGGGATGGTGCCGCACGTCTGTGGCTATCTGCTTGCGGAAGATGTACGAGGCGTAGTTGTGGCGTTCACTCCTGCTGTATCCCACGATGTAGTATCCATTCTTCAGGTGCCACTGCACTGACCATGTGGCAGGGATGGCCGTAGAGCATGTTGTATATCTGTACCCTCTTTCTTTCAGCCACTGTACTTCTGCTTCAATTAGCCTAGTGCCGATTCCCTGCCTCTTGGCTTTTGGCGCTACTGAGAGATTAGCCTCTGCTGCACAGCCCCGTTTAGGATATAGTGTCAGTGTTCTCATTGCGAGCAACTCGCCTGTTGCTTCATCCTGCGCCACGAACACTGTTTTATCTTTAAGATAGTGCTGGAACTGCTCTATGGGAACTATAACAACAGGGTTAAGCCCTTGTTCCGACCATTGTTCAAACGCATCCTTGCGCAGTTTGTATAGTTCCTTGGCAGACACTTCTGCCTCCTTCATGAACTTAACAGTAATCTCTCTCATCTTTAGTTATTACCCTACTCTTTGAACACTGTTTTCAAATCATATATATCTATTGGCTTTGTCAATATTTGATACTCTTTCGTAATGCCGCGTTCTTTTAGTGTTTCATTTATTTTATTATTTCCCGTTAGGATAATTATTTTTTTTGCATTAGGGTGGTCTTTTTCTATTTTACTTAAGATACCATATCCATCCAATTCTGTCTTCTTTGCCAACTTAATATCAACAAAGATGTAATCAAAGCTCTCAATTTCACCAAAAGGAACCTCTTGAGATTTTGCTGCAACAGTGTATTTCAACTCATTGTCAAAATACAACTCATCTACATATTCAAAGGCAATCCTTACCTGTTGATATTCATCCTCAATTATCAGCACCTTCTTCATCTTCTATAGCTTTTGGAAAAATTATCTTAAAGTATATATTCGCATCGTCCTTACTTATCTCACCTTGCAGATGCATCTGTTCCAGAAAATCCTTAATATTAGAGAGCCCGTGCCATTTATTCCTATTGATTTCAGCTCTATTGTCTTTTGAATAGCAACGTACAAAACCAAGACTTGTTTTTGAGTCAAAACCGTTGGCAAAAGTAAGAATGACATTGTTCTCATTCTCCAGTAGTTCTAATGAGTAGCTACCAACAGAATACTTACTTATATTTGATATCCAATTGTCAATCACTAATCCCAATCCCTCAGAATTGTAAAAAACATAGCAGTTCTCTCCTTTTCCGTCTTCAAGGAGCTTAATGGTTATAGAAGACTCATCTAATCTATAGTCCTGCCAGCATTGACGTGTCTCAGTGAACAGATCCTTCAGCGTATAACGCTGGAGAGAACTATAAATAAAAGGAGTTTCACTATCATCTAAAAGCAGATTTGCTCGATCAATCATCAGTTTGTATGATTCTCGCATTTTGTTGATATCCTGCTCCATGAAAAAACGCATTTTATCTCTTCTAGCCTCATCTGTCTCGACTTTCATTTCGTCAACAATACTGAATAAAGTCTTCATCGGAGACAACTTGTTACGCATGAAATGAAGAGATGAAACTGCAGCATTCACATAATTAGCTTTCTCAGACAATTCCATCAATTTCTTTGACTCAATATTGTTCAACAGTCTTTCACTTTCATAGAGTTTTGCTAGCTTACTAAAAAGCGTCTGTAGGGTTATGTTCATCAGCAGTCTTGTGAAATAACCAACTTCCCCAACCACCACAACAAACATATAACTGACTCCGCTATCAAGCGTTACTACAAACCGCCTGTTCTCCTTTATCTCTTGATCATTTATAAAAAGGGGAAAACTAGTATACCCATTAAATTTATCATCGTTAGTCTTACCTGTTTGCGAAATGGGCTGTGCGAAAGTATATGACCAAACGTATCGCGATCCATTATACAAATAGACCTTATCATCGTTCAAAAAACAATAGACGGCATCAATATTAATGGCGAGAGGTTCTTTTTTCAGTACCTTTATAATGTGCTCATAAATTTTGAAGGATTTCTGCAGGTTTTCCTTGTTGATAAAAAAAGAATCCATTAGTTCTCCAATCTTTACAATCTTCGTGTTCATTTCCTCATGAAGTTCACTAAACATAACGATTAACGCCATTACCACGAACGGAAGAACTAACGGCCAGAAGACGGAAATACCTTTATAATAGAGCGTTACAAATATTGACGCCGGCACCGTTACTGCCAACAATTTGCTGAAATGGAAATCAGACAGACATATATTACCTATAATAGGCAATATAGCCACAGTCAACGAATAGGTGTCAAACTTACCATAGGCTAGAAAAAAGAATATTATAAAAAAAGTGTCTGCCACAAGACTTGTAAGGCTGCAAGCTTTAATACTTCCCAGCCTCACAGCATTAAAAGTTAGAGAGACATACACCCCTGCTATAAATATAAAGAATAGGGTAAATGCAAAATCCATGACATCACCTATCGCAGCGAGTACGAAATAGGCATATAATGCCCAATATAGCCTAAATATAAAGGCAATCAAATGACCTCTGGTCTCTCTTAGAGCATAAAGTTTACCTATCATCTTATATTTTTCTTTATAACATCAGTTAATACACCGCCAACAAATATCAAATAAAAGAGCTTTAGACAAATGTTGATTATCATACCTATTACTCCTAAAGGCTTGCAAAACAGGGTCCCATTAATTCCAAACAAATCTGATAATAAATTCAATAGATGGTTTACATAGAAATTATCACTGTATGATGAATAACTTATCTCAAAAACTGCACGATCGTCTGTAGAACAGGGCATAAGGATTATATAGTGTAGCACGAAAACAACGGCGACGACAAACAAGCAGATCCAAAGATTATTGATAGTCAAAGAAACAACCCCATGAAGTTTCTGCAACAAATCACCATGCTTTATTTGTAGTATCGCACTGCCTGTTACAAATTTATCATTAAAGTAATCTGCTTCAAGGTCAAACCCCCTAGAAGAAAGCTGCTTGTAAGCATGTCTGAATAGTGCTATACGCTGATTGACATCTGGACAAAATGATATGAATTTCTCAACTTTATTCTGGTCTATAGAATCATATCCATATTCCCGCTTTTCATGACCTATCATCGTTACATACTCTTCCAGAAAACATTTAATATCTACATATATCGAATTTTTGTGGGTTTCTAAGTCAGAATTGTCATGCTTAATCTGCAATATGTCAGAATAAGCCGAACACAAAGCTACGGCATCGGAACAGCCTTCTATGCTTTGATAGAGTCTATCCAGGTATATCTTTGCACAATTAGACATATTCATCCTTTCTTTTTGTCGCAAAGCGAAGTTTCGCTCTTCCTTGCATCATCCTATGATGGCTTTGCGTTTTTATTCTTGAGTTTAAAAGTGGATCAGGAGTCCCAAAGTCATATCCAGAAATATAACTTACTGACCAAATATTCTTTCACTTGATTCTCATCATAGTCGAAATAGCGCCAAACGATATCAACTTTCTTGTCACCATATTCTTTTAACTGGGGAGCTGTATTTAGAAATACCAGTTTTTCCTGAGTCGATTTTGAGATAACGTATTGGAAGCAATATGGTCTACTATACAGTTGTTTCTGCATCTCGCTATCTATATAGGCACGAATGTCAATATCAGCAGAAATCGAGAGCATCACATTGGTGATAACACTAAATTCATCACTATCAATTCTAGGGTCATTCAGCAGAATATATTTTATTTTCTCTTTAACTTCTTCTTCAGACATAACATCGAAAATATTATAGTTGTTCATGAAAAATATTCTGGGGCACAAGGCGCTTTGTATGGCCCTGCGCCCCAGAACAACTCATTTAGTCATAATCAACTCCCAGATTTGAATCACCGCTACTTGTCTGAAGTAGAGCAGCCTGGGCCTTCAACTTGATTACCTCCATCTCAGGAGCCTTGTATTCAATCTTTTTCATTTCTTTTCCCAAATTTGAAATTATTGTGAATAAGTGAAGAGTTCGCCCACGCTCTTCATAGTGGGGTGAGCGAACTCTTATAGTACATCAAAAAGGATTACTTCAAGACGACTTTCTTGCCGTTGTTGATGTAGATACCCTTCTCGGTAGGAGCACTCTGCAGCTTGATACCGTCGATGGTGTACCAGCCTTCAGTAGTCTTCAGACCGCTGATTTCGTCAGCATTCAGAGACTTAATAGAAGTTGTACCATTCTCGAAGTCCTCAACGAAGACACGTGCACCAGCTGCATCCTCACACAACTGCAGATATGCATCCATAGGTAACAGATTGTGAGCAGCGCTAATTGGTGTAGCCCACTTACCTTCAGTCTCTCTTGCTGGGTCAAGCCATCTGTACTTCAAGGTTGCATTAGTCCAGTTTGCAGGATCTTTGGCATTTCCAGAATATACATAGCCATCCTCAACATTTCCATCCAAATCATAGCCTAAGCGAATTGACTTACCGCTCACATAAATTCCCTTGAAGGTTGCCTTATCAGATGCAGATCCTTGGTTATTAATAGTAGCAGAAATGGTCTTGTCTGTGAACTGATTAGTATTCCAGTTTGTAGCAGCAGCAGGCTTAATCAGGAATGGTGTACCAGCAGGAATGTTATCCCATTCCATGCCGAAGCTAACCTTAACCTTTCCATCTGCATCAAGAGTTGCGCTCTTGAATGTATTAACTACAACATAGGTACCCAACTTGCCAACCAACTCAGCAGGAGTTGTTTCGAACGGCAGGACGATAGCATGCCATCTCTTTGCTGCCAGAGGCATATCACCCATCTGGACAGTAATGCCAGCAGCATTATCATACTCAGCAACCTTGGTTGCCATTTCAGCATTCTGTGCAAGAGTGATTGAAGCAACTACATCAGTCCAAGAAACATTACCATTAATAGTGTTTACAGTAAAGTTGTCGTCAGTAAACTCATCAAGCAGGTTTACAACGATGTTACCTGGCTCAGCAATGCTATAATTGGTAGCCTTATTCCATGTAAGAGTGTTAACGAAATCCTCAGTCCAAACATTGTACTTTGTCTTGAAATCAGCCTTGGTAACAGCGGTACCTTCAGCATCAGAACAAATAGTTAAGACTTGTTCTGTCCATGAAGTATAGTCATCGCCGACCTGTTCGGCATTCTTAGCCAGCTGTGGACCTTCAGATGCACCAGCATTATAAAGGATGGCCTGATCACCAGCCTTAATCCAAATTGGCAACTTCTGAACAGTGATTGACTTATCGGCAATTTCCTCTTCTAATGCGAAGTTTGTAGTGATGGTCTTATCAGTAACCTTCAAAGTATATGTCTTACCAACGGTAAGAGCGTCACCAGTATTCAGTTCTGTTTCACCATCATACATCTTGATAGTCATAGCAGTCACAGCAGCAGGAGTGCTGATGTCAACAAAGTTAGTGTAGGTAGCAAAATCGGGAACTACATCCTTATAGTAGAAGGCGAGATCACTCTTGAACTGAATAGTCAAGACAGAAGCGTCAACGTTAAGCATAGCGGCATTACCTACTGCAAACTGATAGTTGTCAGCTTTCAAATTGCCTACAGTCTTCACCTCAATGCCACCTGCGAAATGACCAGCATTGTCAGTTGTTTGCAAATCTTTAAGACCCATTGTAGGAGTACCTGTAACGGTAGGCTTAGTTTCTGCTGTAGCGTCATCACCCAGCCAACCTCTAAACTCATAGTAGTTGCCATTTACCAAATCATCATTAGTAACAGCAGTTCCGCGACCAGTAGTGTAAGGCTTAGCATCAACATACAGAGTAGCCTTTGTTACGTCGAATTTAACAGTCTTTGAACCTTTATAGTTACCTGTACCTTCAACAACAACAGAAGACTTCTTACCTGTGGTAACATTCTTTGCACTAGTTGTCAGAGTATAGTCAGTGTCAAGAGTCAGATCAGCATTAATAGCAGTCAGACCATCATTGACTTTCCATCCTCCAGCAGCGAGAGCATCGGCATCAAGAGTTTCGCCCTTATATACTACATCAGGAGAAGTAACAGTGATATTAGCATCAGTAATCAATCTCTTCTCAATAGTGAAGTTTACCTTACCACCGGTAAAGTTTGGTGTACTACCAGAAGTCAGGTTACATGTTGCAGGACCTGCATTTATGTTTGAAGCGTTACCACCTACCAAGTAGTTATCAATTGCATAAGCCACACCGGTATTTGCCAGCACAACATCGCCACCAGTCTTTTTCCAAGTAACAACGATATCAGTCAACTGAAGTGTCTTTGCCTCCTTAGTATAAACAGGATTTACGAAACCATCTCTCAGAGTAATCTGAACATCAGCGTCATCAAGACTCTTTGGACCAATAGTAACATTAAACTCGTCAGTAGCTTCAATCCAGTTCTCGTTTACATCATCTGCTTCAACCTTCAGTTTAATTGTGTAGTTATTAGCATCTTCTCCAACGAAAGTCTCATCGAAATCATCATCGGTATACTTCATCCAAGTGTTACCGTTATCGATACTATACAGCAGAGTAAGTTCATCTTCTGTATCACCGGTAATAGCAGCAGAACCTGGACCTCTCAACAGACCCTGTTCATCAGCTGTATATTTCAAACCAGTAGCAGCCTGAGGTCTCGTAATCACAGGAGTGGCCTTAGAGATACGGACACGACCAGTAGGAGTAGCACCAGTACCTACCTTTTTCCAATCTGTTGCTGCATAGGTGGTGCCATCTGAAAGAACCTTATACCAAACAACCCATACTCCTGCATTTGTTGCTTTAGGGAAGGCCTTTGAACCAGCAGTTGTTGGTGCAACATCGGTGGCTGTCACTTCATAAACAATACCACCACCTTCATAAGAAAGGTCATAGTCTGCAGGGAATACGGCTGATCCTGTCAGAAGGGTCTGTTGGCTACCATTGTAAATCAAGCCAGTAGCCAACTTAGGCAATGAAACCATCTCAGGCTGGACGAGCTCAACAGCCCATGCCGTAAACGGCAAGATAGCCATCAAAAACAATAAAAGAAAATGTTTTCTCATACGTTTAAAATTTAGTTAATAAATAAAT
>R23__coassemble_569_pt1 | contig 23868 bp, 15 predicted proteins | sample R23__metabat2_high_PE_030 | metagenome-assembled genome bin R23 | reverse complement strand
TCATAAGCAAGGACTAAATCAGACAATCGAAAAATTATCTGCGGATTTTAGGTATTTCTGTAGGGCATAAAAAAAGTCCTTTCAGCCACTTTTCACGCAGCTGAAAGGATTTTTTAGAATATCACTCAACCAATCGTTTAGTTGAAGAAGTACTTCACACCGAGCTGGATGCCCCAGCACTGTCCGTAGCTATGACTGTAGTCCCAAGACTTCTTGAGGTAGTCGTTGCCTTCCTTGGCGAAGCTGTAGACGGGCACGCCATTCTCCACCTTTGACTTAGAGAGAATCTTGTACTGGCTGTTGGTCTGACCAGTGAGTGCAGGAATCTGGTTGACACCCCACTTAGAGTTCAGGAGGTTACCAACGTTCTGGATGTTGAGGATGAGCTGCAGCTTGTGCTTGGTCTTACCCCACTTCACGTCGAAGTCGTGAGCATACTTGAAGTCGAAGGTGTGAACCCAAGGTGAGCGAGCAGCATAAGACTCTGCATATTCGCCCTTATGGTTCTTCAGATAGTCGTCCTGCTCTACAAAGTTCCAGAAAGCGATGCGGTCTTCGTCAGATACGAACCTGATTTCGCTGTCGTCTCTTGGAATATAGATAAGGTCGGCAGACTGGCCGTCGCCGTTCAGGTCGTTGCTGTAGATATAGCTCCAGCCTGAGGGAGAGTAACCGGTATAAAGCAGTGAGAAGTGCTCCTTGCCATACTTATAGCTGAGATTAGCAACTACGCGGTCGGGAGTAACGTAAGCAGAATTCATAGCCTCTGCCAGGTTAGGACCGTTGATGGTGTGCATGTATGACCAAGAAGACGAAGCATTAGAACCAGGCATACCTGTTACTTCCTTCATCACCGTGTGAGTGTAGGCAGCCGTCAGGCGCAGGTCCTTGATAGGCTCTGCGGTCAACTGTACGCTGGCAGTCCATCCGTAACCCTTGCTGGTATTTGTCAGGACACAAGCACTTGACACGTTGGTGTAGTAGGTATAGTCGGCCTTCTTCGGATAAATCAGACGGTTGTCGGCACCTACGAAGCGGTCCCAGTTGTCAGACTCAGAGGTCTTGATGTTATAGTTATCCAAACGAACGGCATTGACATTCTGCGTGTAGGTGAACTCACCCGTCAGCGTTACAGGGAATGGCAATGGCAGCTGATAGTCGACAGCGATAGAGGTCTTCCATACCTGTGGCATCTTGAAGTTGTTATCGATGCCTGCGGGAGTAGAAGGAATCACGCCATTAGCGTTCTGGCTGTAGGGAGCACCGAAACGGTCGCGAATTCCATTGATATCAGTTACAACACCACCGGCGAACTTAGCCATCAGGGTAGCGTCGGTAGAGTAGATCTGGTTCTGCAACATACCAGAGTACTGAGGCATATTGACGAAGAATACCAGCGGCAGACGACCGGCGAAGAGACCCGTACCACCACGAACCTTCAGGGTCTTGTCGTTGAAGACGTCCCATGAGAAACCGATACGTGGAGAAATCTGCACGTTGCCCTTAGGCCAAGAGCCTACGTCGATATGACGGCCACCGAAGTCGAGGTCGTAGAGTGCCTGGTTGAATACCAGGTCGTCGGGATTATAATGGATATAATCGAAACGGATACCTGCAGTAACCTTCAGGTTCTCAATGGGGCTCCACTCATCCTGCATATAAATACCATATTGGTTGAAGCGTACGGTAGAGGTAGGAACAGACTCGCCATCGAAGCCATAAGTCAGTGCAACACCCATAGGAGCGGCACCAGACATGAAGTCTTCCATGCTGGCATAGCGATAGTAGCCAGTACCAAAAATCAGATAGCTGTTGTCAGCCTGCTGATGCTCGAAGCTCAGACCTGCCATCAACTTGTGCTTACCCAGATAGTATGTGAAGTTATCGTTCAGAGTGACAATCTTGTTACGTACACGGTTACCGTAGGTATATTGCTCCGTACCCAGTGCGATATAGGGATTGCCGTCCTTCAGGATGTCGATGAAGGGGAAATTCTCTGAATGAGTACCGCGCGGGTCGTCAATATCTGAATAGGTGAAGATGAGCTGATTGGAAGCCTTGTCATTGAAGCGGCTGTTCAAGTCAGCTGAAACGGTAGTCACCTTGTTCTGCAGTTCATAGAATGAGTTGTGGTAAGCAATACCGTTGGCTGAGGGGATGGCGGTAGTGCCATAGAATCCTGAGCGTGAGGTGCTGGGGACTTTCCATGATGAACTGTTGGTGTGATTGAAACGCAGGGCCAGACGATGAGCCTTGTTGATGTTCCAGTCCAAGCGGGCCAGATACTTATTGACCTCAATATCGCCAGGATAGTCAACAGCCGAACCGGTGTTGTAGCCGTACTTGTTGGCAACGAAGTCAGAAATCGTCTGCAGATCGCTCAGTGAAGCACGAGAGAGATAAGACTTTGTATCGCTCTTACCATCAGAAGAAGGCTTCCAATAAGTAGGAACGTTCTGGGTCTCTGTGCGCTCGAAGCTGGTGAAGAAGAAAAGCTTATCCTTCACGATAGGACCACCGAGTGTGAAACCGTAGGTCTTGGAACGTGCGGGGTCGGGCTCAGAGTTCTGGGTGCCATCGACACGGTTACCGTGCATGTTCTCGTCGTTGTAATAGAAATAAGCGGTACCCTTGAAAGTATTGGTACCCGACTTTGTAACGGCATTGATACCACCACCAATGAAGTTGGTCTGACGAACGTCGTAAGGAGCCACAACCAGCTGAACCTCGTCGAGGGCTTCCATAGAAATGGGGCTACCACCACCAGGCAGGTTGGCTGACAGACCGAAGTTGTTGTTCAAATTGGCACCGTCGAGCGTGAAGTTAGAAGACTTACCATTACCACCGGCAAAACTGTTATTGCCGCCATAGTAGGGCGACAGCTTGGCGATGTCACCGATAGAACGGCTAATGGTAGGCAACTCCTGCAACACGTTATTGCGGATGTTCGTAGAAGCACCCGTCTTCTCGGCAGCAAACTTCGAAGCCTTACCGCTGACGACAATCTCCTTCAGCTCATTGGCATTCTCTGAAAGCCATACTGACAGGTTGTAGGTCTCAGCCAGGTCAAGGTAAATCTCCTTGAACACCTTTGAGTCGTAGCCGACATAGCTCACCGTCACAGTGTACGGACCGCCACTTCGCATACCCTGAATGCTGAAACGTCCATCGATGTTCGTAACAGCAGAGTACTTGGTACCAGAAGGATCGTGGACAACCTGCACGGTTGCGCCAATAACTTCCTCCTTTGTGTCTTGCATGGAAACCTTACCCGTGAGGGCTGAGGTCGTCACCTGTGCCACCATCGTTAACGCACACGTCAACAACATGGCTGTTAAAAATAGGATTCTTCGCATAGTATTACAATTGGTTTATTCGTTTTCCGCTGCAAATTTAATATATTTTTTTTTATCTACATAATTTTTAGACGTCTTTTTGACGTAAACCCATACGAGCCTCAACAACATTGACGACATAGTCGCCCAATTTCTCGCACTCATTGATAAGATCCATGTAGATGGTACCAACGGCGTAAGTATATTCGCGATTGTTTACATCGTTGATATTCTGCGACTTAAGCTGATTGCGGTAATTGTTGATTTCGTTCTCGATATTGAACGTACGGTTCACGTCGAACGATTCCTTACGACCGCCCATCAAACGGTTCATCTGCGACAATGACTGGTCGGTGAGCTCCATCATCTGATGCAGATGGTCATATTGCTTTTCAATGAAATGATCCTGCTTGCCGTTGTACTTACGGGAAATCGTACGTGCCATATTGAAGCAGGCATCACCGATAGACTCCAACTCAGAAACCTCACGGAGCATAGCACGAATCTTCGCCTTGGTATCGTCTGACAGGTGTGCATCACTGACAGAATTGAGGTAATTGGCAATTTCCAACTCCATATTGTCTGAGATGCCCTCGTACTTCTCAATACGAGTGTAGAGCTTATTGAACTCGCCAGCCTTGTTGTCCTTTTTGTTGTTGGAACTCGACGAGAGCGTCAACAACTCGCGCACCATGCCGAACATGCGCTGCATACGGTTGGAGAACTGCTGAATCTCCTTCTGTGCCTCCAGCACCGAGAGCTCTGGGGTTTTCATGAAACCAGCAGTAATGAAATGCAAGCGGAAGTCCTCTTCCTCGTCCACCTTCTTAGGCTTAATAACCCAGCAAACGAATCGCTCAATCTGCGGAATGAACCAAATCAAGATAAACGTATTCACCACGTTGAAACTGGTGTGGAAGGCAGCCAGCACAAAACTCAGCTTGGCGGCATTGGCCATGAAAGCGTGAGCGCCAGCCAGCTCCACCGTCATATTGACATCGTAACCAACCCAGCCACAGACCATGTCGATAAACGGGCGGAAGACAAACAGAATCCACACCACACCGAAGACATTGAAGAACATATGGGCCAAAGCAGCACGGCGAGCCTGGGTATTGGCAGACATGGCTGCGAGGTTCGAGGTAACGGTAGTTCCGATATTTTCACCCATCACCAGCGCAATACCCTGATAGATAGGCAGGGCACCACTGGAGCAGAGAATCATGGTGATAGCCATCACCGCTGCTGACGACTGTACGCAGAAGGTCAAGACGCCACCCAGGAACAAGAATATCAATGTGGTAAGGAATGAGTTGGGGTCAAATGAGGCGAAGAAGTCGAGCACGGTCTGGTTCTCACCCAGATGCATGTTCTGGCCTGTTGTCCTCAATGTCGCAAGGGCAAAAATCAGGAAGGCCAAGCCGAAGAGGAAGTCACCAATGTAGCGGTGCTTCTTCTGGTAGATGAGGATTATACCCACAAGAAAAGCAGGATAGGCCAAGTCGCCGATATTGAAAGACATTCCGGCGGACATGATCCATGCTGTCAGTGTCGTTCCAATATTTGCACCCATAATAACGGAAATGGCTTGCGCCAGCGTGAGTAGTCCGGCATTAACGAACGACACCGTCATAACGGTGGTAGCGGTAGAAGACTGAACACTGGCCGTAACAAGCATGCCAGTCAGCATGCCGGTAAAACGGTTTGTAGTCATTGCGCCAAGGACGTGTCGCAACTGCGGACCCGCCATCTTCTGAAGGGCTTCACTCATTGATTTCATGCCGTACATCAAGAGTGCTAAAGAGCCCAGAAGCGTGAAAATTACCCAGATTGACATAAATATTTTTGTTAAATTGTACGTTTTTTCAACTATTCTTCGTATATTTGTAGCGCCTTAAAACAGTATGCTTATGGAACAACAAATCAGAATCCGTTGCAAAAATAATAAAAAATCTGTAAATATCAGCATCGGAAGCAATCTTTCTGAAATTTTTTCTCAGTTGGGGCTCGAAATGGAGTTCGGACCCGTCAGTGCTAAAGTAAATAACAAGGTAGAAGGAATGCACTATAGAGTGTATAAACCAAAGGATATTGAGTTCCTGGACATGCACTCTGCAAGCGGTATCCGCGCCTATACGCGTACCCTGTTCTTCGTATTATGCAAAGCCGCCCACGAGCTCTGGAAGGACTGTAAGGTCGTTATCGACATCCCTATCAGCAATGGCTATTACGTCAATCTGCAGTTGGGGCGCACGGTGACCCCCGACGATGTCAACGACCTTCGTCAGCGCATGCAGCAACTGATTGATGCCAAGTTGCCGATTCATCGTTTTGAATCTACCACAGAAGAGGCCATCGAGATGTTCCGTCAGGCAGGCAGCATGTCGAAAGTGAAACTGCTGGAGAGCAGTGGACGACTATACACGACGTACTACGACCTGGATGGATACAAGGACTACTATTATGGTACGCTGCTCACGAACACAGAGCAGATTTACCTCTTCGGCCTGGAATACTATTTTGACGGCATCCTGCTGCGCCTTCCCACAGCACAGGACCCGTCGAAGTTGGGCGCCTTCATCCGTCAGGACAAGATGTTTGAAATCTTCAAGGAGCACCACCGTTGGCAGGACATCTTGGGCCTGCGTACCGTGGGCGACCTGAACAAAGCCATTGAGGGCGGACATGCAAACGAGCTTATCCAACTCAGCGAAGCCCTGCAGGAAAAGAAGATTGCCCAGATTGCGGATGAGATAGCCAAGAGAAAGACCGTCAAGATGGTACTGATTGCCGGACCTTCAAGCAGCGGCAAGACTACAACGTGCAAGCGACTGAGCATCCAGTTGGCCGTCAATGGCATCTATCCTGTCGGCATCTCGCTGGACGACTATTTCCTGGACCGCGACAAGACGCCGCGCGACGAAGACGGTGATTACGACTTCGAGCATTTGCATGCACTGAACATCCCACTGCTCAACGAACAGATGAACGCCTTGTTCCGTGGCGAGGAGATAGAATTGCCCCGTTACAACTTCCAGAAAGGCAAGAGCGAGATGAGTGGCAAAAAACTTAAGCTGAAGGGCAATGAAGTACTTATATTAGAGGGCATCCACGCGCTGAACCCCGAACTGACGGCACAGATTCCCAATGAACAGATTTTCCGTGTCTATGCCTCAGCACTTACCACCATCCTGCTGGACAACCACAACTATATTCCCACGACAGACAACCGTCTGCTTCGTCGCATCATACGCGACCATAAGTACCGTGGAGTCAACGCTTTAGGCAGCATTCGCCGTTGGGCGAGTGTGCGCAAGGGCGAGAACCGCTGGATATTCCCGTATCAGGAGAATGCCGACGCCATCTTCAATAGCGCTATGCTCTTTGAGTTGGCTGTTATCAAGCAACAGGCAGAGCCTCTGTTGGATCAGGTACCTGAAAACTGTGAGGAGTATGCAGAAGCTTATCGTCTGCTGAAGTTCCTGCGCTACATTAAACCTATCCCCGAAGACCAGATTCCGCCAACATCGCTATTACGCGAATTCTTAGGTGGTTCATCATTCGAATACTGATACAATAGAGGCGATATTCGCGTATAAAAATGCAGTTATTGGCAAGAAAATGCTCAATAATTGCATTTTTATTGCAATTTATTTGGATATTCCATTTATATTTGCGACCTTTGCAGTCGTTTTTCAAAGACTGTAATATACCTAATTTTATTATATGGCTGAACAATTAGAAATTAAAGAGCTCGACCAAGTGGTTGTACGCTTCTCAGGTGACTCCGGCGACGGTATGCAGCTCGCCGGCAACATCTTCTCTACGGTTAGTGCCACCGTCGGTAACGGCATCTCTACATTCCCCGACTATCCCGCAGATATCCGCGCCCCGCAAGGTTCGCTGACGGGTGTGTCTGGTTTTCAGGTACACATTGGTGCCGGCAAGGTCTATACCCCTGGCGACAAGTGCGATGTGCTGGTGGCTATGAACGCTGCTGCACTGAAGACGCAGTATCGCTATGCCAAGCCCGGTGCAACGATTATTATCGACACAGACTCCTTTGGTCCTAAGGACTTGGAAAAGGCTCAGTTCCAGACGGAGGACTACCTCGGTGAAATGGGCATCGACCCAGACCGTGTGATTCAGTGTCCACTGACTACGATGGTAAAGGATGCGTTGGCAGACTCAGGCATGGACAACAAGGCCATGATGAAATGCCGCAATATGTTTGCACTGGGACTCGTCTGCTGGCTCTTCGACCGCGACCTGAACCTGGTTGCCAACTTCCTGAAAGAGAAATTCGCTAAGAAGCCCGCTATTGCAGAGGCCAACATCAAGGTGATTCAGGCTGGCTACGACTACGGTCACAACACCCACTCCAGTGCTACCAACGTCTATCGCGTAGAGTCAAAGCACAAGGAGCCGGGACGCTATATGGACATTACCGGCAACAAGGCCACGGCCTATGGCTTGATAGCCGCTGCCGAGAAAGCCGGCCTGCGTCTTTATCTGGGTTCTTACCCCATCACTCCTGCAACAGATATTCTGCACGAGTTGTCAAAGCACAAGTCTTGCGGTGTTATTACCGTACAGTGCGAGGACGAGATTGCAGGATGTTCGTCGGCTCTTGGAGCTTCGTTCGCTGGTGCTCTGGGTGTAACATCTACCTCAGGCCCTGGCATCTGTCTGAAGTCAGAAGCCATGAATCTCGCTGTCATCATGGAGCTGCCTTTGGTCGTCATCGACGTACAGCGTGGTGGTCCTGCTACGGGTCTACCTACTAAGTCGGAACAGACTGACCTCCTGCAGGCACTCTTCGGACGTAACGGTGAGAGTCCTATGCCCGTTGTTGCTGCACTGAGTCCTACCGACTGCTTCGATGCAGTCTATCAGGCTGCCAAGATTGCGCTGGAGCACATGACACCCGTCATCCTGCTTACCGATGCATACGTCGCCAATGGTTCGGGTGCCTTCAAGTTGCCTGAACTTGCTAAGCTCGATGCGATTAATCCTCCCTACGTTCCTGAGGAGCTGAAGGGTAAGTGGACTCCCTATATGCGTGCAGAGAATGGTACCCGCTACTGGGCTGTTCCTGGTCGTGAGGGCTTCGCACACATCCTCGGCGGACTGGAGAAGGACAGCAATACCGGTGCTATCTCGACGAATCCTGAGAACCACGACCTGATGACGCGCCTGCGCCAGCAGAAGATTGACAATATCCAAGTGCCCGACCTCGAAGTAGAGGGCGACGCTGCAGATGCCGACCTGCTGATTGTTGGCTTCGGTTCTACCTACGGCCACCTGCACTCTGCTATGGATGAGCTCCGTCAGAAGGGCCACAAAATTGCCCTTGCACAATTTAAGTTCCTGAACCCGCTGCCCAAGAACGCTGCCGCAGTGCTCTCTAAATATAAAAAGGTGGTGGTTGCAGAACAGAATATGGGCCAGCTGGCTGCCTACCTGCGCATGAAGGTCGATGGCTTCGTTCCCTACCAGTTCAACCAGGTCAAGGGCCAGCCCTTCATCGTTTCCGAACTCGTTGCCGAGTTCGAAAACTTAATTAAGAGTTAAGAGTTAAGAATTAAGAAAAAATGACTCTGGACAATCCTATAGAGAAAAGGGCTTATCAGTTCGCTTTGCGGATAGTGAAGGCATATATGTATCTGACAAAACAACAATCAGAATTTGTATTGTCTAAACAGATGCTTCGAAGTGGCACTTCAATTGGTGCCATGATGCGTGAGGCAAAATTTGCTCAAAGTCGTGCAGACTTTGTAAACAAGGCCTCAATAGCATTAAAAGAAGCCAATGAGACACTCTATTGGATTGAACTCTTACATGATAGTGAATATATAGATGACAAAACCTTTGAGTCTATTCACAATGAGGCTAACGAAATAACTTCTATTTTAGCCTCAATCGTGAAAACGACCAAAGAAAACTCTGAGAAGTATGACAATGCTTAAAGTAATTTTCTTAATTCTTAATTCTTAACTCTTAATTAAAATGTATACAGCACAAGATTTTAAGAAAGGCCAGCCCCGTTGGTGCCCTGGTTGCGGCGACCACTTCTTCCTGGCTTCACTCCATAAGGCTATGGCAGAGATTGGCGTAGCTCCCGAGAACGTAGCAGTTATCTCTGGTATCGGCTGTTCCAGCCGTCTGCCGCACTACATGGCAACCTACGGCATGAACACCATCCACGGTCGTGCCGCTGCCATCGCTACCGGTGCAAAGGTGGCTAACCCCAACCTCACCGTATGGCAGGTCAGTGGTGATGGTGACGGACTGGCTATTGGTGGTAATCACTTCATTCACGCCAACCGTCGTAACATCGACCTGAACATGATTCTCTTGAACAACCGTATCTACGGCTTGACTAAGGGACAGTACTCCCCCACATCACCACGTGGCTTCGTGTCTAAGTCGAGCCCTTACGGCACAGTAGAAGACCCGTTCCGCCCTGCCGAACTCTGCTTCGGTGCTCGTGGACACTTCTTCGCCCGTTGCGTAGCAACAGACGCTGCCGGCACTGTTGAGGTACTGAAGGCCGCTTACGAGCACAAGGGTGCCTCTGTTACCGAGGTGCTGCAGAACTGTGTTATCTTCAACGACGGTTGTCACGAGGCTGTCTATAACAAGGAGGGTCGTAAGAAGAACGCCATCTACGTCAAGCACGGTGAGAAGCTCGTCTTCGGTGAGAACAACGAGTTCGGACTCGTACAGCAGGGCTTTGGACTGAAGGTCGTAGAAATCGGTAAGGATGGCTACACGCTGGACGACGTCCTCGTTCACGATGCCCACTGCGAGGACAACACCCTGCAGCTGAAGCTTGCCCTGATGGGCAATGGCGACGGTTTCCCCATCGCCCTCGGTGTGATCCGCGACGTCGATGCTCCCACCTACAACGACGCTGTCCACGCTCAGCTTGCTGAAGTCTCAGGCATGAAGAAGTACCACAACTTCGAGGAGTTGCTGGAGACCAACGACATCTGGGAAGTTCGCGAGTAAGTGAGAACAAAGCGAATAAATTCGCTTTGTCAAACGTGAGCGAACTCGAAACGAAGTTTCAAGTTAAGTAAACAGTAAGTGAGCACAGAACGAATTGATTCGTTCTGTCGAACGTGAGCGAACTCGAAACGAAGTTTCAAGTTAAGTAAACAGTTGAACACATATCATATCATAAAGCCCGCAGACACTCCGCCTGCGGGCTTCATGTTTTTGTTTTTCATGTTCTTTTTCGATATTACAATCCGTAAGCAAACACAGGGATTGCTGGTGAAGAAAATCTGGGAAGCAACCGGCGGGTAGTGAGAGAAAATGCCTGCCCTCTCACGCCTGCCAGCGCTTCCCAGTAAGTCTAAGAAATGCAACGCCACACTTTGACTTTAGTCAAAGAACTGTCGCGTACCCATCACGGGCGGGCGACAGCACTGTTTTTTAAAAAATTTAAATTCACTTACGGCTAATGCCTATTCATCACGAACCAGCAGAGCCATTATTAACTAAATTTTAAAACTATATGTGAAATATAGTCGTCGCGAAGCGGAGAGTCGAACTCCTTTATCTTGCCCACCGACTGGGCGCTTCCGTTATCATCTATTATCTATCATCTATCATCTGTAATCTATTACCTCTTCCTTCTTACATCTTCCTTCTTACATCTTACCTCTTACATCTTCATAGTACAGCTATTACGGAGTCCGTATTAGGCTATCTAGTGTCTGAATGCAACGCCACACTCATACCTTTAGGTGTGAGAATTAGGCTAATTAGGATTCCTATTAGGCTTATTTCTAACACTTCCCACCTATGGCCTGTAATGCCTATCTACACTAGGCTTTCCGGCGGGGAAGTCTTTTCGTAACACTTCCCCTACACTTCCCTAACACTTCCCCCATGTTCCACCGTTTTCTCATTACCTAGATGCCTCTCTTCGGATTCCCATTCCAGGGGAGGTCTGGGGGAAGTCTTGGGGAAGTCTTTTCCAAACACTTCCCCTCTCGCAATCCCTTTGTACACGGCCTTTCCGAGAGATTTGGGGAAGTGGGGAGGTCTTTTTCTGTTTCACACAAAAAAACGAGGCATCTGTTGGATGTCTCGGCGGATAATATTTTCGTAAATAACAAGAGAAAAGAGCTATTTCGATTCTCTTGCTTGCATTTTCGGTTCTCTTCTGGTATCCCAGAAACCTGCTATGTGTGCAGGTTTGCCGCAGCACGCTTGTGCCAGTGTATGTTATAAGTCATACTGCTACGACCTTCCTACTGTGGTGAAACACCTCATCATTTGTCAGGTAGTCGCCTGCCTCGAAGGCCGCTTCTGCCTCATCGAGCATATCATCCAGCTCCCCCATAGTATAGGGGCGCAACTGCTCTTCCTCTTCACGGTTTGCTGATTCAATCAGGTGTTCTGCCACCCAACGCTTATTGCTTGTCGACAGTGTACTGTAAAGGTATTCTAGCAATCCCGATAATGCTGTACTACTCATAGCGTTTCGTTTTTATAGTTTCACCGTGCAAAGATACAAACTTTTTTGGAACATTGCAACAAATCATTCTAAATTAACGAAAACACATGCTATTTTACAGTCGTCAAAGAGTTTTCCCGAAAATAATTATCCGTCGTTACCATTATTTCAAAGATCGCATTTAGCGAGTAATCGCTTTTCTTTTGTCGCAAAGTGAGGAATCGCACCTCAATCGCACCTAACCCTGTGCTACTTGCGTTTGTTTCTTCTGAACACGAATCTCTCGAATATCACGAATCTATTATCAGCCATCAGCCATCAGCCTTCTTACATCTTTCGCCATTCGGCCTATCCAGTTGAGTTTCCCACTCTTGCTCTTACAGATATTCGTGGCGAGCCACGAGAGGCAGTACCGGAGCTTCGCCGTGATGGGAGCTATAGGTCTCGTCCATAGCAGGTCGGTGGGATGGTGGCGCACGTCCGTGGCTATCTGCTTGCGGAAGATGTACGAGGCGTAATTGTTACGCTCACTCCTGCTGTATCCCACGATGTAGTATCCATTCTTCAGGTGCCACTGCACCGACCATGTCGCTGGTATTGCCGTATTCTCTACGATATACCTGTATCCAGTTTTGCGCAGTCGCTGCACTTCTGCTTCCAGCATGCGACTCGCTATTCCTTCGTGTTGTGCCTTCGGGCTTACTGCCAGGTTTGCGCCGTTGGCTCTGCCTTTCCGCTTGTTCAGCCTTAGTGTGTGCATGCCCAGCAACTCGCCTGTTGCCTCGTCTTGGGCTATGAACACTGCCTTCTCTGCGATGTACCGCTGGAGCCGCTCTACCGATGTATTCGATATTGGCGTATACAGCCCAGCGTCAGTCCATTGCTGAAAGGCAGCTTGCTCCAGTTTGTAGAGCTCTTCGACAGACACCTCTGCCTCTTTATATGTCTTTATTATTATCTTTCTACTCATATCTTCATCCTATTACAGCTTATTCAGCTGCATATTAGCTACTTTAGGCCTACTAGTACAGCTATTACGGGGTCGTTATTAGCCTAGCTAGCGTTCGTATTAGCCTAGCTATGGAACGTATCAGTTGTATTTTCGCTCAGACCTAACATAATCGCCTGGAAGCCCTTTGCAGACAGGCCTTCCGCTATGTTAGGTCTTTTGAATATACCTAACATAGACCTAACCTTAGACCTAACATTCCTTCAGATTTCAGACTTCATACATCAGACATCTGCCATATTCCCACCCTCTATGTTAGGTCTATGTTACCTCTCTGAATCAGACCTAACATCGTGAATCCCCATTATCTACTGGCATTCCAGAAGATTATGTTAGGTTGTTAGGTCTTTTTCAAAATTTCATCTTTTCAAAGATCGCTTTAATCGGACAGAGTGTCCCCCCTCTTGTACTTTTTATTGCCCACAGAAAGGACATTTCAACATAAGCAATTTCTTCAATTTTGCAGGATGTATGTTATTCCTTAGAGTGGTTTCTCCACCAAAATCATGAAAATCTTGACATTCTTGAAGATATGCATAAATTGACAATCTTTTATTTATGAATTGAAAGTGAGTCTCTTCTGAATATAAACCTTTCTCGTGCTCTTTCACATGATCATATATCCGTCTGCGAAGTCCCTTTTCATCAGCCGTAGAACGACCAACATAACGGACATGGAAGATTCCGTCTTTAACATAACCCAAACGATAGTTGCCTATTTTGGAGCTGATTGGAATAACGCGAAGATTTTTCTCTGTCAAAGGATATACGGTTACCTTATACGGCAATAAAGAACTATTGGCTTTTAAAACCATTACTTCCTGACCTTCGTCGCCAAATAACATCTCTAGTAGACTATTCTTCATATCAATATAGAGTTTTGTTTACATTCTCACCGTTTAATATGTTTTGTCGCAAAGCGAAGTTTCGCTCTTCCTCATGCGCCATCGTATGACGGCTTTGCGTTATTAAAATTCTGGGACACAAGGCGCTTTGTGTGGCCCTGCGCCCCAGAACAATTTGATTTAATGCAGAGATTATTCCTCATCTTCAAACCCAAACTCGCGAGATTTGCCATGGACGCCACCACCGCCACCATCGCCGTCGCTACCTGCGAGCAGAGTAGTATTATACTGCAGTTCTACAATCTCCATCTCAGGAGTCATGTACTTTTTCATTTCCATTTCTTTTCTCAAAATTAATTGTTCATTTAATATAAGTTCGCCCACGCTCCAGTGAGTGTGAGCGAACTTGTAGCAGAAAGTTAATTACTTAACAACGAACTTCTTGCCATTCAGGATATAGACACCCTTCTCGGTAGGCATGCTCTGCAGTTTAACACCGTTCAGAGTGTATACACCCTCGGCAAACTTGGTGTTGTTAGCATCAGCATTAACGCTCGTAATAGCTGTGGTAGAACCGTCAAGCTCTTCCATGATGAAGGTAAGATTGCGTGCACCAGAAGCATTGTTCATGTCTACATAGCCCTCGAATGGAACGAGAGTCCAAGTACTTGTAGATCCAGCATAAATGGTAGCCCATTCTGCCTCGTCACCTTCCATGAACCAAATCTTACCATCGTCAGTAGCAGATACTGTCTTCTCGGCATATGTACCAATGAACTTAACACCCTTACCAGCATCTACGGTGCAATCAGCAACTGAAGCAGGAGCCTTGATAGTTACGTTCTCGAAGGTTACATTGCCTGTAATATTCTGAGCAGTCTTAACCATGAATGGCTTATTAGCAACCAGTACGTCAGAAGGACCATCAGCATTACCACCAGTCATAGTCAGCTTACCGTAAACCTTAGAGTTCTCACCATCGATTACGGTTCTCTCGGGATTAATCACGTTAACGATAGCATAGCCAAGAGCCTTAGAGAGGTCAGCAACGGTAATGTCGAATGGCAATACCAATGTGTTCCACTTCTCAGCAGTCCATCCGTATTCTGTACCACCAGTTTTGTAAGCACGGGTACGGTTGTCGAACGAGATCTTAACATCCACATTGGAAGCGTTGTCATTTGCTGCGAGCTGTGCAGGAACGTCACCGTCAACATTGATTGTGATAACAGGACGATAAGCTGCATCGGTAACAACCAAGCTAGCGGTTGCATCTACATTAATATTGTAGTTCTTATTCATCTTGTTTTCTGCGGTGGCAGGAGCAGTAACTTTAATACCTTTAGCATACGTACCTGCTGTAATTACCTTAGTCACTTCTGCAGTAGTTTCTGTATTAGCATTAGGAATCTGACCGTCAGCAGCACCAATATTGAAGTCAAGCTCATAAGCGATCTTACCCTCGTCACCAGCAACCAAACCTGCGATAGTTACCAAATCTCTCAAAGCGGTCTTATCGGCATTCTTACCAATAATCTGCCTCTGAGGAGTGATAGTCAAATCAGCTTTCTCAACAATCAGATAACCATCAATGTAGCTCTCACCCTCTACGAGCTTGTAGTTGTCAGGAGCCATTGTTGCATCGTGACGCATTCTTACTACATAAGTCTTAGCATCCAGCTTTGACCACTTATCAGTAGGAACCTGTACCAGATTGCTGTTAGCATCTTCCTCATACAGATCATATACCTGAGTACCCTTCAGTGTACCAGCGGGGATATACTTGAAGTCTGCCTGAGTAACTGCCTCACCATAAGTCTTTGTTGTCCAGTCTACTGTTACAGTGTAGGTAGCAAAGTCAACCAGGACATCACCATATTCGCCAGACTTATCCTCTACAATCTCGTAGTTGCTGGCAGCATCGGTCTGACCGACGATAATAGCATCTGCATAGGTACCCTGTGCATTAATCGTCTGTTCAGCATCCTTAGCAAGGGTAATGATACCTGTTACATCGTCACCAGTCAGAACACCAGTCGTTGATGTCAACTTAGTTGGATCTGTCGTATCATATGTAGCATCCTCGATGATTACGGTACCATCGACAGGAACATCACCAGTAACATCCTTAACAACCTTCAGCCAAATCTTATTTCCTGCGTCTGCTCTAGTAGCAGATGTAACATCAGTTGCAATTGCACTACCTGTGTAAGTAACAATCTGCTTCTTAGCTTTGACAGTCACCTTACGAGCCTTAATCTCGTAGAACTTACCCTTACAACTAGTAGCAGTAACATCGTATCTATAGTTGTCAAGGACGGCACCGTTACCAGTAGTAGTGCTGACAGTCACCTTGATATCATATTCCTTTACATCCTTGTGAGTTGCAGCATCATCATCAAAAGCTACTGTAATTGCTCCGTTGAAGAGATCCTTTGCGCTAGCTACGTCTGTCAAAGCCAATCCAGGATATGTTACACCAATCTTAGTAAGGTCACCATCCTCTCCGTCGTAAGCCTTCTCGGCCTTAGCCAACTGGATGGTCAGATTTCTCTTGTTAATCTTGAACTCACCAAGTTTTGCATTAGCAGCAGTAGCAGTTACCACGAAGTTGGGCTTAGCAGCATCAAGCTTTGTTGCTGCAGAGGCTTCGTAATTGTTTGTCTCGTCAGCTAGAATTGCTGAAACAAAAGCAGTTCCATTCTTTGCATAAGTCACATCGAAGTCAGTGCCAGCAGTCAGAGTTTCGAAATCATTATCACCGGTACCATATACATACTTGATGGTATAAGCAGGAGTCTTAGCCTTACCGTCGTATGTGTATTCAGGCGTAGCAACTACAGGATTTGTTCCGTTAGAAGGAATAAACACAGCAGCCTGAGAGAAGTCAATCACTGCCTGCTTAATCTTCATGTAGTTCTTGGTATAGCTGATGGTGTAGTTTGCTGCAGCAGCCTTGTTGGTGATACCACTAAGAGTTACTGCATAAGTAGCGCCGCCAGCCAGAGCTGCAGTACCATCACTGTTGTAGTTTGCATCAGTACCAGTGTAGGACCATGCTGCATCATTGGCAATCGTAAAGAGGTCAGTTACGCTCTCTGCATATTCAGCACCTGTAAGCTCAATGTCGGCCGCTTCAATCTGCTTATCAATAGCATCCTGGCGATACACAGCAGCAAAGTTATCGTAATTTGCTGCTTTCAAGGTGTAAGACAGAGCCTTTGGAGTAATCGTAAAGGTAGCATACTCTGCAGTCTCTTCACCCTCAGAGCCAATAGCCTTGACTGTATAAGTACCAACATTTTTAGGCTTTGCAGTGAGCAGTGTAGAACCCTGATAATACCTAACGGTATATTGGGTAGGACTAACAGGATCAACTACATTCGTTGCATTGACCTTAAAATCAAGACCAGTGCCGACTGCTTCGATATCTTGACCATAAACGAAACTATTCTTCTGAATAGTGACGTGGTAGTCAGAGATGTCGATAGCCCATGTTGCCATAGGCAACAGCGTCAACAGCATCAAAATAAGAAAATGTTTTCTCATAATTTGAATGTTTTAATTAATAATGTGAATAATAAAATTTATAAATTGATTTTAAATCTTTCAGCAGTGAGAGGGACACACAAGGTGCCTGGCCAACCCTCCCCAGCTGGTCATCACATTCACATTAGATGTCTGAAGGCTGATGTCTGATGTCTGATTAATCAGCACTCCACAATCTACACAAATTATGGAAACAAAAAAGACGTGGGAGTAATGTCTCTCGCGCGCTTATCCCAAAGGTCAGGCTCTTGCATTGCCTCTACATAAGGATAAGCAACGTTAAGCCTGCCCACGCCAGCTGACATATACACATACACTACGGCCATAGCATTCCCAAATACCTATATACGCAAAGAGCGTGCACCTTAGTTGGGGTGTACACCTTATTATATATATAAAAGGGGATGATAGCCGCAGGTAGATATAAAATCAACCCACGTAGACGCTCTCTGTTGCATTACCGCTGTATGTAGATTCAAGTTTGCAAGATTTGACCTAACAGACAGTAACGTTCGAAAACGCCCTTTCGAGACTGGCCGTACAACTGGCCTGAGGTCTCGTTCCATCGATGTAAGTTTTTAACGTGCCCCACCCTCACATGGGCAGGCATTACGGGGGCAAAGGTAAATAAAATCTATGAAACTGCAAAGTTTTTTCCAAAAAAAATACAAAAAATGCCGTTTTTCTTATATTTAACATAAAAAAAACATGCAAATCCGCAAGAATTCCCCACATTTTTTAAGGTTCCGCAAGTATATCCCTGCGTTTAGATTTAAACCCTGAAAAGGTTATCGTTTTCGTTATGGTTTTTGTTTATTCCTCCGTTGCCTCCTCTGCATGACGGCAGGCAAGCTGAATCTGGCGACGATAGACCAGACAGGCGATGACGAAATAAATCAGTACGTGGAGCCAGAGGATCTGGTACTCTGTCAGGACATCGCCAATAGAACCACCCATAGAGTTCAGACGGACATAGGCTCGTACACCGAAGGTAGAGGGGAACAGCCATGAGATGCCTTGCCAGAAGCCTGGGATGGCAGACTGTGGCCACGAGGCACCACTGAGGAACAACAGCGGTATGGAGACAAAGACCATGAGTAACATGACATTCTCACGGTAACGCACCAGACAACTCACGGTAATACCGAAGAAGATGCATGCCAGTGTATAGGGCAACATCAACATAAGCAGATTATACCACTGGGCCAGATGCGGGAAGTTGAAGATACGGGGCACGACGACTGTCAGCCAGGTACCCATAACGGCATAAATCATGAAATAGACCATCGCCTTGCCCAAGACAATGCGGAAGGTGCCATGATAGTGGCTCTGGATGGGCACAAGGTCGCTGAAGCGGTTGGTCTCACGGGCTGTACCTGCCGCCATGCCAATACCCAGCACGAGGGTCTGTTGCAGGATAAGCATCAGTACAGCAGGCAATATGGCAGAGCCATAGCCCCCACCAGGATTGTATAATGCCACATCGTCGCACTGCAACGGCGCAGCTTGTATCTGTTCCTCGCGCTTGGTATAACGGCCAGCCAACTGGATTTGAATCTCCTTATTCATGGTCTGCGACACTGCCAACGCCGTCTGGTAGGCAGCTTTGTAGGTCAACATCAGACTCATGTCGCAATAGACGCTGACCACTGACTGCTGCATACGCATCAGGTTGCTCTCGAAGTCAGCAGGAATGCGGTAGATAGCCTTCACGATTTGTCGGCCCATCAGCATCTGAGCTTCATCGATGTCTGAGGCATAGTACTTGATCTGTACATCCGGCGAGGCATCGCACATGCGGACAAACTTCCTACTCAAGGCAGAATGGCTGTCATCGACAACGACAACAGGCACCTCGCGCACAGTCTCATTATTATATATCCACGAGTAGAGCAGTGGGTAAATCAGCGGTACGATGACGAAGAAAATGAGAACACCCTCGTCTTTCAGCACCAAACGAAGCTCGTCGTACCAGATGTAACAGGCATCACGTACGCCATCTGCGATAGTATGTAATATTCCCTGCTGCTTCATGGTATGTAAACGTATGTTAACATGGCATTCTTAATCTTTCCTGCCACCATGATAGGCAATAGGATGAAGGCTACGAGTGCCGCAATATGGAACCATGCATCAAGGATGGGATAGTCGTTGAGGACACCTATCTGGTAGAGCATGAAGTAATGGCGCAAGGGGAACAGCCACGCCATAGCCTGCAAGGGACCGTCCATACCTATCAACGGAAATGCCGAGCCTGCCATAGAGATGCTGAGCACTGCCCACAGCGAACAGACACTCATGGACATGCGCAACGACGGCATCAGTCCAAAGGCAAAGAGTCCGAAGCCCTGTGACGAGAGTACCATCAACACGTTGAGCAGAACGATTCTGAGTACACCACCTGGATGCGGGAACCCCATGACGCCAAAGACATAGAACGAATAGAAGAAGGTGATGGTGAGCCATACCAACGTATGTGGCAGGAACTTTCCGATGAGCGACACCCAGATATGCGGCTCACCCATCTCCACCAGTTGCTTGCCGCGGTTAAACTTCAGCTCAGTACCGATGGCATAGGCAGTGATCAAGAAGATAAACAGCATCAGGATTCCTGGTACCATAACGGTAGTCAGGTATGCATTATAGTCTGTCGTCGGATTGCCAATCTGATGCAAATCAATGGCAATGGGTTGCATCAACGTCTTGATTTGCTTGTCAGTGAGTCCCTTAGCACGCATCGTTGCCATACCCAATGCCGCCGAACCTAACGTGGCAACGGTCTTCATGTCACGATAAACCAAGGAGCCTGACAAGATGGTCGTCATCGTATAGTAGAAGGAAATCTTAGGCTGACGGCTGGCAATGAGTTTCTCTGTAGTACCCTCAGGGATATACAGGAAACCGTAAATCTTGTTGTTCTCAATGGCTTCGCGAGCCTCGGCAGGTGTTGCATAGTGTGCCACCACTTCGCAACTTTGGAAAGCATCCAGCGTACGAATCAAGGTACGTGTTGTCGATGTATTGTCCAAATCGACGACACCCACAGGCATCTCCTGCGGCTGACCTTGCTCTAGAAGACTGGTGAAGAAGAAGATGACTGCCAAGGGGAATGCCACCATACAGAAAGCATAGATAGGATTGCGAAGGAAGATTTTGCACTCCCTCAGCGACAACGCGTAAATCTGTCTCAGCACCCTCATCTACTTCAAAACAGAGACGACTTCTTAACTCTTAATTCTTAACTCTTAACTACTTAATCACCAAGCTCATGCCAGGGCGAAGACCTTCCATCTGCTCTACAGGACGCGCCTTCACCTCAAAGGTCTTCAAATCGTACTGGCCATTAGCCTTGGTAGCTTTCCAAACGGCATACGAGCCCTGATCCTTCATGTAGTACACTTTCATCTGGATATTCTTGTTGAAAGCAGGAACAAAGGCAGAGAATGTCTTTCCAATCTCCAGACCGTTCAGTTGGTCTTCACGGATATTGAACGTACCCCAGAGGTCTTTCATCACAGCAATGGTCATAATAGGTGAACCCGTACCAACCAGTTCGCCCTGCTTGGGGTAGATGTCCATCACCTCTCCCTCCATCTGGGCAAGCTGTACAGTCTCATGGATGTAGGAGTTAACCTCCTGGACAGCGCCCTTGGCGCGACCCACCTGGGCAGCTGCAGCCAGCTTATCCTCACGACGGGCACCATTGACTGCCATGTCATATTGGCTCTGCGCAGCCTTCATCTGTGCCTCCATCGCCTTATACTGGGCATATACCTCATCGCGCTTCTGTTCGCTGACAACACCCTCGTCGAAGAGACGTTGAATGCGCTGGTATGACTTTTCTGCAATCTCCACACCGGCCTTTGCCTGCTGCAAAACATTATAGGCACCACGAATCTGCTCTTCGCGGGCACCATTCTGTGCTTTCAACTCAAGGGCTGAAGCAGCCTCCTCTGCACTACGGGCCTGTTCCATCTTGGCACGCACCTCAGGAGCATCAAGAATAGCCAGTGTATCACCAACCTTGACAAAGTCACCCTCCTTGACACGTATCTCTAAGATACGGCCAGGTACCTTGCTTGACACGCGATATTCGCTGACCTCTACCTGTCCCTGAATGACCTCAGCATCGCGCGAGAAGGCGAAGAATCCGATAACTCCAACGATGACCACCACTGAAGTGAAACCTATGATGGCCAGTAGGATGTTGTTATGTTGCGTTTTTGCACTCATCTTTATATTTACAATTTGACTATTTACTATTTACAATCTATCTCAGTGTGCCCAGCGACTTCTGCAGGTTTACACGACTCAGCTGTACGTCAATTTCGGCATCAATACGCTGTGACTGGGCCTGCAACCAAGCCGTCTGCGCCTCCATCACCGTCGTAGACGAGATAACGCCCTCCTGGAATCCCAGATTAGCGGTACGCAGATTCTCCTCAGCACGTTGCTGACTAGTCAGTGCCAATTCCAACTTCTTGTTAGCCTCGTTGACACGGAAATTACTCTGGTTCACCTGCAATTCCATTTTCTCGCGGGCTTCCTCCAACTCCAAAGTAGCAATGGTGGTTGCGCCCTTAGCGGCACGTACCTTATAGGCAACATCGCCCCAGTTCCAGATGGGTATGCGCATCATGACAGCAACATTCCACGCACCACCTAACTTGCGCTGGAAACCATTATACACATTGGGATTTGTGGCCGTATAGCCACCCATCAATAGCACTTGTGGTAGATGACCAGCCTTCAGGAGGTTGGTTGCCTGATGGTTGATGTCAACCACGTTCTGCAACATCTTCAGCTCTGGGCGGTTCTCCAGATAGTCAGTCTTGTGGAACTCTGTAGGAGTGGTGGATGCAGCCAACTGCTCAGCATTCTCATCTTCCAGCGTTACCTGTTCGTCAACAGGCAGTCCACAGAGCTGGCAAAGCAGCATCTTCGACAGCGTCAGGCCGTCATTCACCTTCATGACAGCCATCTCTGCCTCATTGACCTTCACGCTAACACTTAATCCTTCTGAGCGGGTGGCAACACCCTCACGAATCATCTTCTGCACGTCATCGTCCAGCTTCTTGACGAGATTAAGGTAGCCCTCAGCCAACTTCTGCTTATGGTGGAGTGACACCACTTGCCAGTAAGCCTGATCAATCTGGTAGAGGGTCTCCTGGCGACGTGCATCGGCAGAATTAGCTGCAAGTTCTTCGCCCAGGTCTGCCATCTTGTTCATGGCAATGATGGCACCACCCATGAAGACGGGTTGTGTCACCATAATAGAGCCACCGAACATATGACGCGTATCGGTGTGGAAAGCGTCTATGATACCCTCTCCCAACTGGTTCAGGGTTCCTGCCATACCATTCATTAACGACGTCACGCCTGCCGCACCGCCAAACAGCGTGCTCAGCACAGGCATAGCCGTTGATAGTCCTGTCTGCAAATGATTGACACTATTCGTGCCCAAATTCGACAAAGCATCCTTGGTATCGTCGCTGAGGAGAGACACCTCCTTGCTGGTGTACACATAGCCACCAACGGCAGAGACATGGGGCAGATATTTCGTGCGTGCTGCCTTGCGGATATTCTTAGCCACCTCCTGCTTAACGCGTTGCACGCTCATCTGCTTGTTGTTACGTAACGCCATAGCCCTACAACTATCAAGGCTCAGGACGCGCTGAGCCTCAACAGGATGTATGCCTAAAGCCAATAGCCAAAGGCTAATAGCTAATACTTTGTTCATTTATTTCTCAAACGTAAAGTTTCTTGAGCCAATCATATTACCGTCGGCAAAGACGCTGACGTTGTAAGAGCCACCTGCCAAAGTCTCATTAATAGGCCACATAGCTGTTACTGACGTCTCTTCACCGCTATAGTCGATAGAGCGCTTCATGGTGTAAGCCATCTGACGGTTCTCATACTGGAATGAGCCACCGCCATTGAGCACGTCACCCATAGGAGTAGTTACACGGACATAGATGTCGCGAGTGCCATTGGCTGCAGTAACATTACGGGCAATATTGAAAGAGACAAGCAAGGTGCGAGCCTTCTTCATGTGCTTATTATTCTTACCCTTCTTATTCAGCGGGGTCAACGAGATATTCGTGGCGTTCAGCTGAGAAGCGATAGCCACCTTCTCTGACAGCGTCATATTGCTAGAAGCAAGTGCCTGATTCTGCTGGTTGGTGATTTCCAACTCTGAACGTACGCGGTTGTTCTCGTCCATCAGCTCAGCATTCAGCTGGTTCAGCGAGTCAATCTGGAGCACATAGCTGCGCAGTACGGCACGAACGGTTGCCAGTTCCTTCTTCAGACGGGTAATCTCAGCGGCATCGTCAGCCTTTGTCTTACGCAACTCTTCCAGCAACTGCTGGGTACGTTCCTGCTCACGGTTCAACTGGTTGATGATAGAGTCATTGTTGATACGCGTCTTCATCTCGCTGTACTGATCAGCAAACTGCTGGTACTCATTCTCCATCTCCTGCTTCTCCAGAACAGCCAGTTCCTGCATGTCCTTGTTCACCTGTTTCTCTTGATTGAGACTAATAGCAAGGTAAGCGATTCCTGCTAACAACAAAGGTTGTCATTGGTTTGTTGTTAGCAGGATTCGCTTACGTTGGGATTAGTCTCAATCAAGAGAAACAGGTGAAAAAGGGCATG
>R23__coassemble_532_pt1 | contig 24807 bp, 22 predicted proteins | sample R23__metabat2_high_PE_030 | metagenome-assembled genome bin R23 | reverse complement strand
GTCTAAGATTACCAATGCACTAAGAGATGAATGATATGAGATATTTCAGACAGGCTCTCGCCATGATGCGAGAGGAGAAACTTTACTCAGCGATGTACATCGCAGGCACGGCACTGACCGTGGCCTTCGTGATGCTCATTGCCGAAGTGTATTACGTGAAAGTGGCCGACATCGCGCCCGAGAGCCGCCGCAGCACGACGTATTGGCTGGATTGCTTAGAGTACCAGAACAAGGATTTGCAGTACATGGCCATCATCACGCACGACATGTACCGCGACCTGTTCCTGACCATGAAGACGCCGGAGGAGGTGATGGCCATCATGCCCATGAGCAGCAGCCGTAGTCCATACATCAAACTGGCAGACGGCAAGCACGACCGCGAGGTCAACCTGAAGAAGACCGAGCCTCGGTTCTTCCGTTTCTTCGACCTCCGCTTCGTGGAGGGAGCGCCTTTCACGCAGGATGACTTCGACAACGGACGGAACCTGGCGGTCATCACTGAGGAACTGCGCGACCTCATCTTCGGTCACGAACAGGAGGCTGTGGGCAAGACCGTCAACGTCTGCAACATCGAGTGGCGCGTGTGCGGCGTGGTCGAGACGCCGAGCGTGCTGATGGAGCAGGCGGCTGCCGATGTCTATGTGATGTACAGTGCCGAGGGCATCAATCAGTTGTATTCATGCGACTGGCACGGCCTACCGCTGGCACTCTACTTCAGCGTGCCGTCCTCGTGCCGTGCGGCCTTCATGGACGAGTTGAAGACGGTGGAGGCACGCTACAATGCCGTGCACCGCGACCAGCCCGTCGATGTCACGGCCCGTCTCACCACCTACCGCCACCAGGTGCTGGAGTCCTTCGGCTACATGTTCGCCGGCTACGGTGAGAACCACTACTGGTGGCTCACGCCCGTGACGCTTCTGCTGCTGTTGCTCATCGTGCCGGCCCTGAACCTCAGCGGCATGGTGGCCAGCCGCATGGAGCGCCGTCTGCCGGAGATGGCCATCCGCAAGGCCTTCGGTGCCAAGCGGCGCTGGCTGCTCAGGCAAGTGATTGTGGAAAACATGGTGCTGACGCTCATAGGCGGCTTCGTGGGCCTGTGCTTAGCGTGGACGGCGCTCTACGGCTGGCGCGACTGGGTGTTCTACATCCTCTCCGACAACCGCAGCCTCTACGCCGCCACACCCATCATCCGCGGCGAGATGCTCTTCGGTCCCCTCATCTTCCTCGTCGCTCTGCTGGTGTGCATGGCGCTGAACGTGCTGGCCGCCACCATGCCCGCGTGGTGGAGTCTTAAGAAACCGATTGTTGAATCCATGATGCTAAAGAAATGAAACAGTTACGTGAACTCTTTGCCCGCAACTCATCGCGCTGGCTTGCCATAGAACTCATCCTCGTCACCTGCGCCTGCATGTGGGCCTTCGACCCCGTCATCGTCACCGCCTACGTCACCCACCAGCCCATGGGCTACGATCCCGACCAACTGGTGCGCATGGAGGTGGGCTGCACAAAGACGATGGCAGAGTGGTTCAATAACGGCAACTACCAGAATGTCAGTGAACAGGAACTGCTGCTCGAAAAGATTCGGGCCATGGACGATGTGCAGCAAGCCTATCCCGCCAACGGAGGTACAATAGGTTTTGACGCAAGCGTCGGCAACGGTTTCTTCTACAACGGCGGCGACTCCCTGCTGGCTGACAAGTACTACTTCCTCCCCGAGAGCAAGATGTTCGAGGTGTTCGGCATCCAGTCGCTGACACCCGGCGTGCCTACCGAGGAATTGACAAAGGATTGCGAGTGGGATAAGTCCATCATCCTCTCGCGCACCGCAGCCATGACCCTCTTCGGCACCACCGACGTGGCGGGCCGGACCATCCGCGGCGAGGAAAATCTCTACAATCAGGACACCGGCGACTTCGACAGTAAGATTCATGACTTCCGCATCCGCGCCGTGGTGGAGGATGTGCGCACCAATGTCTTCGACCGCGACCACGACAACGTCTATCTCTGTAAATACAGCGGTCCGTGGAACTTTTACACCATCGTGCGGCTGCGGCCGGGCGTGGATGCCCGCCGATTCATGAGCGGGCGGAAGCGTGAGGTGGAGCACGACCTCGTGACGGAGCACCTCTATGTGCGCCGCATGGAGAGCGGTAGCGAGGCACTGGACCGGCAGGTGGAGAGCAACTGGCAGGGCCGCCAGAGCCGCCGCAACCTGCTCATCGCCACCTTCTTCGGGGTGAACCTGGCCTTCGGCGTCTTCGGCACACTGCTCATGTACACCCGCCAGCGGCGCGAGGAGGCGGGTGTGCGCCGTGCTTTCGGCGCGACGAAGTGGAGCGTCTTCCTGGGCTTCATCCGCGAGGCGTTGCTGCTCACCACCATCAGTGTCCTGCTGGGCTGCGCCGTCTATTTCCAGATTGCCGCCTCGAAGGGCCTCTGCGATGACTTCACGGGTCACAACCCCACCATCCACCTCTGGTTCGACGACTTCGGCACCCACTTCCTCGTGGTCTCCGTCATCGTGTACCTTATTATATTATGTGCCGTGCTCCTCGCCACCGCCATCCCCGCGTTGCGCATCTGCCGGAGCGAAATAACCGAAGCATTAAAAGATGAATAAACAAATAACAATAAAAACAAAAGAACAATGGAAACAGTAATCAAACTAACAGGGATCAACAAGATCTACCGTACCGACGAAGTGGAGACACAGGCGTTGGAGAATGTGAACCTCGAAGTACGCAAGGGCGAGTTCCTGAGCATCATGGGGCCGTCGGGCTGCGGCAAGTCGACGCTGCTCAACATCATGGGACTGCTCGACGAACCGACGAGTGGACAGATTGAGCTGTGCGGACAGGTGATTAACCCGAAACTCTCGGACAACCGCCTCGCCGAACTGCGCAACAAGACGCTGGGCTTCGTCTTCCAATCGTTCCACCTCATCCCGACGCTCAACGTCATCGATAACGTGCAGCTGCCGCTCATCTACCGAGGCGTTCGTAGCAGCGAGCGCATCCGACTGGCCAAGGAGGTTATCGAGCGCGTCGGCCTCTCCCACCGCATGAAGCACCGCCCCACGCAGCTCTCCGGCGGACAGTGCCAGCGCGTGGCCATCGCCCGTGCCATCATCGGCAACCCTGAAATCCTCCTCGCCGACGAGCCGACGGGTAACCTCGACTCGAAGATGGGTGCCGAGATTATGGAACTGCTGCACAAACTGAACAAGGAGGACGGCCGCACCATCGTCATGGTAACCCACAACGAGAAGCAGGCGGCCCAGACCGACCGCATCATTAAGTTCCTCGACGGACGGCAGATTATGTAAAACAACGAATTACACGAATTTTACGAATATATTTACGACCACAGATTAAACGGATTACACGGATGATTAAGATCATACGACACGCCTTTGCACTGATTCGCGAGGACAAACTCTTCTCTGCCATCTACGTCGCGGGCACGGCGGTGGCCATCGCCTCGGCGATGGTCATTGCCATTTTCCTGAACATTAAACTGGCAGACATCCCACCAGAGTCGAACCGTAGCCGCACGCTCTATCCCCTCTTCGGCTTCTACACCAAGTCGCTGGCCGAGAGTGGCCGCAGTTTCGACATGCGCTACTCCACGGCCGCCCTCGACTCTTGTTTCCGACAGCTGAAGTGCGTAGAGTCCGCCACGGGCGTCACGGAAGCCTTCCTGATTGTCGGCGACGAGGCACAGCAGCATAAAACAGCCGCTTATGCCCTGCGTACCGACCCCAGTTTCTTCCGTTTATACGACCTCGACTTCCTCAGTGGGCGCCCCTTCTCTGAGAAGGAGTTCCGACAGGGCGAGCGCGTATGCGTCATCACTGACAAGGTGGCCGAGCTGCTCGGCGAAGCCACGCATGTGAGTATCGACGACAGCAGCGGCTCCCACTCTTTCCGCGTTGTCGGCGTGGTCAAAACGGTGAGTTCGCTGATGGAGAATGCCACAGCCGACATCTACGTACCCTATTCAGTGAAAGTCGGCGATTATTCGGATCCAGACCATTGTATCGACCAGGTCAGTTACTCCGGCCAACTCAACGTGCGACTGCTGCTGCGCGAGGGCTACAGCCGCCAGGACTTCCTCGATGAGATAGAGCCGCTGCGTCGACAGTACAATGCCGTGATGAATGCGCAGCTGGGCAAGGACTGGGGCGAGTGGCGGATAGATGCCGATACGCACTTCTTCAAAACGTTGAACTTCTTCAACCACAGCGATGGCCAGGACCTTGTCATGAAGGCTAAGGAACTGACACCGCCCGCGCTGCTGATGCTGCTGTTCCTGTTGCTGCCCGCCATCAACTTAAGCGGCTTGGTCAGCAACCGCATGGAGGCCCGCCGCGCCGAGATGGGCATCCGCAACGCTTTCGGTGGCAAGCGGCGAACGCTGCTCAACGAAGTCATCCACGAGAACCTCGTACTAACCCTCCTCGGCGGTATTGTCGGCTGGCTGTTGTTGTGGCTCTTCATCACGGCAGTCTGCAACACCGAGGTGGTCCATAAGATGTTCCGTGGTCTCTCCCATGTGGGCAATGAACCGAGCCTCGACTTCCAGATGTTCTTCACGCCAACGCTCTTCCTCGTGGCCTTCGCGTGCTGCGCCGTGCTCAACCTCATGGCTGCGCTTATCCCCGCTTGGCACTCGCTGCGTAAACCTATCGTCGAATCCCTAAACCAGAAAAGATGAACCAGACAATAAAGAATTTTTGGGCCAATCGTCGTCAGAATGCTTGGATTGTGGTGGAGATAGCCCTCGTCGCCGTGCTCAGTTTCTACTTCCTCGACTATTTCGTTGTATCCTATTACGATACCCACCTTTGCCGTCCCGACGGTGACTTCGAGCGCGACCATCTCGTCATAGGTCAGGTGGGCATGTCATCCGAAGTCCCCGACTCTATTGGAGAGGCTTCTTTGGCCAATCTCTATGCCTTGCGCGAAAAAGTCCGCTCACTGCCTGAGGTTCAGTATGCCGGACTGGCCACGGATTTCGTGGACGAAGGCAATTGGTACCGTCTCTCTACCTTTCGCGTCGAGGCCGATACCACGCGCTTCTGTGGTGCCAACTCGATGAGTTTCCTGCTTGGTGAGCAATTCTTCGAGACGCAGGGGCTGACACCCATCAAGGGTAGTCCGTCGGCGGAAAAACTCTCCAGCGAGTGTCCTGCCGACGGTGCCGTCATCACCCGTTCGATGGCCCTGGCACTCTTCGGCACTGACCAAGCCGTGGGCCGCCGTATCGTGGAGACCGACTACAACGGCAATGCCGTGCAGCACGGGCCTGCCAACAAAATTGTTGCCCACTATACGGTCTTCGGCGTGGTTGAAGATTTCCGCCTGAAGCCCCGCGAACGCTATGCCTACGCTGTCCTTACACGAGTGACCGCCCTCAGCAACAACACACCGAAGATGCTCATCCGCCTGCGTTCCGGCGAGGATGCGGATGAGTTTGTCATCCGGCAGAATTCGGCAGACAGGCAGTTGGACCTGATGACGGGTGAATACGGCCTCGCCAACGCCCGCACCTACACCGAATATCAAAAGCAGATGTCGGTCAATGTCTCCGACAGCATGCTCCTCAGCGTCATGGGCACATTTATCGCCTTGTTACTACTGAACGTCGTCCTTGGCACACTCGGCACCTTCTGGCTGCAGATCCGTAAGCGCACGGAGGACATTGGCATCATGCGCAGTTTTGGAGCCAAGCGAAGCAACGTGTTCTGGATGCTATGGCGAGAGGCCGCCCTGCTGACGTTTGTCGCCAGTGTCATCGGCTGGGTTATCTGGCTCCAGTTTGCCATGAACATCGGTCTTGCCCAGGGCTTTACCATGACGGGTACGGGTCAGGAGACGGACTGGGTGAACACGTTTTGGCTGCACTTCCTCATCGTCTGCGCCATCCAGTACGTGCTGCTCCTCGCCATCGTCACCCTCGGCATGGTTGTCCCCACGTTCCGGGCCATGTACAAACGTCCCGTAGAAGCCTTACATCATGAATAGATTTTCCGCGTTCTTCCTCGCTTGGTTGCCCCTCGCTGTCTTGGCACAGACGGACACCCTGCGCCTCTCACTCGACGATTGCATTGCGATGGCGAGACGCCAGAGCATCGACGCAGCCGTGGCCCTGGGCGAACTGCGGTCGGCCTACTGGCAGTGGCGCAGCTACCGGGCCGACCTGCTGCCGGAGGTGTCGCTGTCGGGCACAGCCCCGTCGTGGAACAAGCGCTACAGCTCGTACCAGCAGGCCGACGGCTCGCTATCGTTCGTGCGCAACGACTACCTCGGACTGGACGGCGCGGTGAACATCACGCAGAAACTGTGGCCCACGGGCGGAACGCTCTCGGTGGAGTCGTCGCTTGAGTATCTGCACCAGTCGGGCAGCGGCGGGTCGGGAAATCAGTTCATGTCGCTGCCCGTTGCCATCACCCTGCAGCAGCCGCTCTTCAGCGTGAACCACCTGAAGTGGAACCGTCGCATAGAACCGCTGCGCTACCGCGAGGCACAGGCACGCTTCCTTACCGAGACGGAGCAGGTGGCTATGCAGGCTATCAACCTCTATTTCGGTCTGTTGCTGGCTGGCGAACAGGTGAACATTGCCCGCCAGAACCTGCAGACCGCCGAGAAGCTCTACGAGGTGGCGCAGGCCAAGCGCCGCATGGGCACCATCAGCGAGAACGACGTGCTGCAATTGCGCCTCGACGTGCTCACCGCCCGCAGTGCCCTGACCAACAGCGAGAGCACACGCCAGGCCCGCCAGTTCGCCCTCCGCTCGTTCCTCGACGTGGAAGCAGACATAGAGCCAGTAGTGCCTGAGGATGTGCCACAGGTGCACCTCGACTATGACAATGTGCTGAATCACGCCCTCCAGAACAACGCTCTTGCCACCACCATGCGCCGCCGCCAAATGGAGGCCGACTATGCCGTGGCTTCGGCCCGCGCCAACCGCCAGAGCATCAACCTCTACGCCCAACTCGGCTACACCGGCACGGGCGACAACATGAGCAACGCCTACCGCAACCTGCTGAGCAACGAGGTGGTCTCGGTGGGCATCACCGTGCCGCTGCTCGACTGGGGTAAGCGCAAGGGGCAGCGACGGATGGCCGAGTCGAACCGCGAGATAGTGCAGGGGCAGTTGCGCCAGCAGTCGCAGGACTTCCGCCAGGACATCTTTATCCTGACCGAGCAGTTCAACAACCAGGCCGAGCAACTGCGCATTGCCTGCGAGGCCGACACCATCGCCCGCCGCCGCTATCATACCAACGTCGAGACGTTCAAGATAGGCAGCATCTCGACCCTCGAACTCTCTGATGCGCAGAAGGCCAAGGACCAGGCCCGCCAGAACCGCATCCAACAGCTCTTCAACTACTGGTACTACTATTATCAGCTTCGCAGCATCGCCCTCTGGGACTTCGAGCGTGGCTGCGATATCAGTGAGGATTTCGAGAAGATAATAAAATGATTCGTGATAACGATATAACGTAATAACGAAAATGAAGAACGACAATCAGACGATGGACAGGGCGATTCCTGTCAGTGAACAACGCCGGCGCAAACTCCGTCGCATCGCCGTGGCCGTTGCCATCGCATTAGCAGTGCTCGGCGCAGGTGCCTGGCTCGGCACGCAGATGATTCCGACCCTCGACCGCAAGGCACTCATCATCTCCGAGGTGGACCGCGGCACCATCGACGTCAGCGTCTCGGCCACGGGGCGCATTGTGCCCGCCTTCGAGGAAATCATCGTGTCGCCCATCAGCTCGAAGATTCTTGAGGTCTATGCCCACAGCGGCGACAGCGTGGACGTGGGCACACCCCTGCTGCGACTGGACTTGCAGTCGGCAGAGACGGACTATTCCAAAGCCCTCGACGAGCGTGAGATACGCCGTCAGCAGACCGCCCAACTGAAGGCCAACGTAGAGACGCAACTCTCCGACCGCCGCATGCAGATAGAGGTGAAGGAGATGGAACTCTCGCAACTCGAAGCCCAGCTGCGCAACGAACTCTACCTTGACAGCCTCGGCTCCGGCACCCGCGACCGTGTACGTCAGGCCGAGACGACCTTAAAAACCGCCCAGATGCAACTCTCGCAACTGCGTCAGCAGTACCAGAACGAGCAGCGCGTGCGCCAGGCCGACCTCCGTATGCAGCAACTCCAGAACGGCATCTTCGAGAAGGGACTCGACGAGAAGCGCCGCACGCTCGACGATGCCAAGATACGCTCGCCGCGCCGTGCCACGCTCACCTATATCAACAGCGAGGTGGGCAGCACCATCGGCGCAGGCCAGAAGATTGCCGTGGTCAGCGACCTGAGCCACTTCAAGGCCGAGTGCGAAATCTCCGACAGCCACAGCGAGCGCGTCCGCGTCGGCGGTCAGGTCATACTGCGCATCGGCAAGGAACGCCTCACGGGCATTATCAACACCGTTACGCCCCTGAGCCAAAGCGGTGCCATCACTTTCACCGTTGTTCCCGATAATATGTCACATCCCCGCCTCCGCTCCGGCCTCCGCACCGAGGTCTTCGTCATCACCAGCATCAAGGACGACGTGCTCCGCATCCGCAACGGCTCCTTCTACAGCGGCCCCGGCGACTACACCCTTTTTGTAATGAAGAATGAAGAATTAAGAATGAAGAATGTTAAGTTGGGCGAGTGCAACTACGACTACATCGAGGTCATCAGTGGTTTGGAAGCCGGCGAACAAGTCATCGTCAGCGACATGACAAAGTACAAAGGAAAGGAGAAACTGAAGGTGGAATAGGATAATATTGTAAAAAACGTTAAACCATGTAATCTCTTTCTGCTTTTGGCGTATATATTAGTGATGAAACAGCAAGACGAGAAAGACCAACAGATGATAGACCATGTGCTACGCGACGGTCAGCAGGCAGACTATGCTCTGTTGGTTGACTGCTACAGGGCGCGGCTCTTCGCCTTCGTTGCTACGATGGTGACATGCCGCGAAGATGCCGAGGAACTGGCACAGGACTGCTTTGTGAAAGCATACGCACAGTTGGCACAGTATGACTCGCAGCGCAGTTCGTTCTATACATGGCTTCGCAGTATCGCCTATCGGCTTTGTCTTGACCATATACGCCGGCATCCTGGCGTATGGTTTGAAACAGACGAGCTAACGCTACAGGCCATTCCTGACGACGAGGCCAACAGCGTACTAGATACGGACGACGACCAGCGCATACGGTTGCTCATTGAGGCCATCCACCGACTGCCGCCCACAGAGCGCCTGCTCATACAGCAGCATTACTTTGAGCAACAACCGCTCGCCGTCATAGCCGAAGTCACCGATACTGATGCCGGCACGCTGGCCACCCGTCTGCATCGCATACGCAAGAAACTCTATCAATACATCAAAACAAGAGAACATGGAAGATAAGAAATATAGCAAACTGAAAGCCGCCTTTGAGGCTACGCAGCCACAAGTGCCCGCTGACTTTACTGAGCGGGTGATGAAACGGATAGAAGAACAACCGTCAGTTTTTCAGTCCAAACGCCGTCGGGTGTGGCAGTATCCGATCATTGCTGCCGTTGCCGCCAGCATAGTAGTGCTGCTGACGTTCCATTATCTGTACAATCAAGAAGAAACAGTGGTTGAACAACCAGTGGTGACGCAGCAGATAGAGCAAAAGGACAGTTCGGTAAAAGCTGAAATAAAGGAACCGAAGATAATGATTGCCCAGGAGAAGACTGCTACGGATAAAACCAAAGCAGCCATTCAACGTCGCACAGCAACAGTCATTGCACATAAGGTTTCTACAACCATTCCAGCTACCGACAGTCTTGACTACTATATTGACAAAATAGAACGCGAACTAGCCCAAGTGGATGAGAGCCTTTACATAGAGCGGATGAACAAGGTTATACGTGCTGACGAGCGACTGCAGCGCATCGTCAACAGCTATATCCTGCACACCCTCGACAAGGAGGGCCGACCCCAGACGGCAGACAACATGTATAACGTAAAAACAGAAGAAGATGAAGAATAGACTTTTTACTGCCATCGTGGCATTGCTGATTGCTATTGCATGCAGCGCACAGACGTCCCGCTCCAGCAACATCAGGGAAAAACTGAATGCTTTCGTGGAATCGAAAGAGTACGGCGTGCATCGACTCGGTTTCTCAAAAGACGGACTGAATGTTTATCAGTTTGCCCAACAGTTTGCCATCGGTGAGGAGTTGGACAGCAAATACTACGGTCCGTTGTTCACGCCCCGGATGTTGGATTTGGAGAAGGCTTTCAGGTCGGAGGCCGTGAATGCCAAAACCATCTATATCCATGATGCAAGCGACGGCGACTCTCCCCTTTCAGGCGTGAAGTTCCAGTTTATGATGGATGCCCAACATCCGATGGTGCAATCCGTGACATTCGACCTCAACAAGAATATCCGCCTGATTTCCTTTGAAGAGGCAGACGGCAGGATATATGTCCTACTGCTGATGTGGGACCAGACCGTTGATCCAGACAAGAAAATCGGCGATACATTCCTGATGGACGGGATGATATACGAAATCAGCGGATGGAAAATGAACGACAGACCTTATATCGCCCACTATAAACGGCCCAACGCGTCAGGTACCTTTGTTGCGGGTTTGCAGTATAACGCCCCGGCTGATGCCATGTCTGTCGAAGAGTTCATGGCCAAGGTGAAGCGCACCTGTGAGATATTCCTGCGCGAGACCCCGCAAGGTAAAACGGCAGCAGGGGTGGTGCTCAACAAGACGTGTAACGCATTTAATGGCAAACTGACAAAAGAGCAGTATTATGACCTGCTGAGCAATATCCAGCCGTTAGTCGATAGCGAAAAGAATGAAAACCTGAAGAGCATCCTGGCCTATTCCTGCTACATGATTTACAAGAAGAGTGATGCCTACGAAGGCGACCGAAATACAGACGTAACGTCAGCACATGCTGGAGCTTCAGAGACCACTACCTCACAGGTGTCGAAAACCATCGTCTATAACAGTATGCTGATGAACGAAATGGTGGAGAAGGAAATGATAGATTGCCAGATATCAGGTACAGCACCATTGAATGGCAATAAGGTGGAAGTGAGGCGCAGCATTACTTCTGAGCTTTTAGGGACATGCCCTGTCACCAACGGCAAGTTCTCCTTTACCTGCAAACTGCCGAAGAACGAGGTGTGCCGGATATATCTCGATAACAGAGAAGTCGTTTACTTCTATACCGACGGTAGGCCTATCATTGCGGACATGGAGCACCTGACAGTAAAAGGAGGCAAGACCAGCCAAAAGGTTAACGACTTCCTGCAGACAGTAGAACGCGAACGCATGGCCGAACTCCATGAGACCGACATTCAGAAAAAAGCGGAAATCAACCGCCAGCGCGGCGAGCGGCTTCTCAAGGCTGTCCGTGAAAACCGTGACAATATCATCTCAGCCTATGCGCTCAGTCAGGTCTATACCGAAATGAGCTACGAGGAACTGAAGCCTTACCTCAGTGATGACTATGCCTTCTCGCATCACATCCTACTGTCACCAATGCGCGAATACGTGGAAGGACTGGAGAAGCGCCGTCCCGGCACTTCTTATACCAACCTTGAACTGGTGGACACGAAGGGCCGCCCACATCAGCTAAGCGAATATATCGGCAAGGGATATGTCGTCCTGCATTTCTGGGAGGGCCTTGGCGGTTATGGATCTGAAATCCATCCGTCCATGAAGACGCTTTACGACACTTACCATTCACGCGGAGTGGAGTTCGTCACCTTGGCTTTCAGTTTCGGTGTGCAAGGATGGCGGGAGGAAGTAAAGCAGCGCGGGCTGACATGGCCGCAGTTGATGCCCAATCCAGACACCAACCCGCGAAACGCACTTGCAGCCTACGGCATCCGTTCCTATCCCGAACTGATCGTCATTGATGCAAAAGGAACTATCGTGGCTTGCCCTCGTAATTTGGAAGAGCTCGAATCAGTTTTAAAAGAGTTGAGATAATTGCGAATTATATTGAAAGTAATGACAGAATTTGATTCACCCCGGGTAACGGCATGGGGCGCAGTGATGCGTCCTGTGCCGTTTGCAAGATTATGAAAGTTTAACGCCCCGCAACGATATATTTCCGCAATTACGGCGTATATATAATAAAAGGTAAAGACAAATAAGAAACAAATATGAACAAGAAAAACATTATCACCATCCTGCTCGTCCTCGTCGCAATGACGGGGCAGGGACAAGAAATCAAGAAAGTAGCAGCCACACCCGAAGACTTCATGGAGCACATGGCCTTGTGTGGCTACGAGGTTTACACCTACGACATTTCTTCTCTGTGCGACTCCGTGTCGGGCTTCACCATCGTCATCCGTGAGTACAACCAGCAGGGGATGATTGACGAGAAGAAACTGTACGGCTTCAGGACAAAGACCATGATTTCTGACTTCAACGAGAAAGACCAGCAGGAAATCTATGCGGAGAACGATGCCGACGACATGGAGCGCGGCATCTATCGCCTGGCCAAGACCCTCGCTGTTGGTTTCTCTCCCGTTCAGTCGGACTCCATCGAGACCATCACCCTGCGTTCTTCTCGCAATGATGCCTCGCCATGGAAACTGACGCTGAAGCCTATTCCCGGAGCGCCCCAAACCGTTTACCGCTATCAGAAAGCGCCATACCAGCCCACTTTGTTCTCCCTTGACACCTTCATCCCCCTTGTCTTCTACGGCTCTTTCTGGTGGGATGAGCAAGCAAAAGGATGGCGTTTCTGTGGAGAGACCGAACTGACTGAGGAGAAAGCCAAGACCAGCGACTACTTCAAATTCTGCCCACACTATTATATCATTGGCGCAGTATTCCATAAATAAAACGAAACAAATATGAAGCAAACCATTATCACCATACTGCTCACCGTCGTTGCAATGGCGGGGCATGCACAAATCCACTATCGACTGGAGGGCAGCATTGGTCGTCCTGACCTGACCGATACGCTCAGCATTGTCGAGAACAGGGGCTTTGAAAAGGACGGCAATATCCTCGGCGAGACGATTGACACGCTCTATATTGTAAACGGCAACATTGTACCGATAGAGGGGACTCTGCCGGAATCGGTTACGGTCACTGCAATGAACAAGACGCTCTCAACACAATTTATCCACATCATGCTGACCGACGGAACGACATATATCAACGGAACCCTTAACGATTTCGTCGTCCGCCAGTCGGGCAATCCCTTGGCCGATGCGATGAACCAGATGGAGGAGGACAGGCTACAGCTTACCAAGGAAATAACGGATTTAATGAATAGTGGCGAGCCGATAGACACGATAGCATTGATTGCTCGTGAGGACAGTTTCGTTGTCAGTATCTTGAAGGCGCATCCCAATGACCAGATCGGAGTCGTTTGCATGCTCGACTATGCCGATGACATCTGCGTTCTATCCCCTCGGCGCGGCATTGAATTGATTGACATGCTCGACTCCACTCTGGTGGTCAAGGAGCCAAAACTCAAAGGCAAGAAGAGAGACTTGCTGACTCTACTCAGCACGAGTGAGGGTGCGATGTTCCGCGATTTCACCGTAGAGTTCGACGGCAAACAGCAAAGACTCAGCGACTATGTAGGTCGTGGTCAGTACGTGCTCGTCGATTTCTGGTCTTCGTGGTGCGGCCCCTGCCGCGAGGAGATACCGAACATCGTGGCAGCATATAGCAAATACAAGGACAAAGGTCTGCAAGTCGTGGGTGTCGCCAGTTTGGAGGAATCGGAGCGCAGCCTCAAATATGTCCGTGAGCAGAACATTCCCTATCCTCAGATATTCAATGCGGGAATGCCTGTCTTGCAACTCTACGGCATCGACGGCATCCCCTACATCTTCCTTTTCGCTCCCGACGGCACTATCCTCGCCCGCGGATTACGTGGTGTGGACATCGACAAGAAACTCGAAGAGATTTTCCCTGATAACAAATGAAATGAATATGAACAAGCAAACCATCATCACCATCCTGCTTGCCCTCGTCGCAGTGGCAGGGCAGGGGCAAGTGAGGTGTTACGTCATTGGCACGGTGGCCGAAGGGACAACACCCGTAGAACTGAAGATATACCGCGACGGTGAAGACCCGAAGAACAGTACACTACGACCCGTGTTAAAGAACGGACACTTTGAGTGCGACGTGGAAGATGCGCAGATAGAGCGCTGGCACATCGTGGACTTCGGCGAGGTGATGGAGAAGGGTATGACCCTCCGCTCAGGTAAGTTCTTTTCGGAGGACGGCGCGACCGTGACCATCCAGCTCGACGGCGACAAATTCGACATCCAATCCACAGGCAAGGAGTATCAGGCGTGGCACGCTATGGAGCAAGCTGCCGAAGAGAAGTTCATGTCTGCCTATGAGAAACTGGACGAGAACGACAAGCAGAAGATGGCGAAACTGGAGAACGAATACCACCAATGGACGCTTGACTACTACAAAGCCCACCCGATGCTCGGTTTCCTGTTCGAACTCGACGGGCGGCTCAAGGGCTTTCACTTCAATGACACGAGCCTTGCCGCTATGCTTGACATTTACCACCGCCAATACACCACGCTCTATCCTGACCACCCCGTGCATCAGCGTATCGCCGAGCAAGAGGCTGTGGGCTATCAGATTTGCGGACGAAAGTACAACGACTACGATGTGCGCACAATAGACGGGCAGCAAGTCCGCGCCTCTGAATACTACAAGGATAAGTTGACGCTCGTCATCTGCTGGGCCTCGTGGTGCTCGCCCTGCATCCGCGACGCCTGCGACATCATCCCCATCTACAACGAGTACCGCAATCGTGGTCTGAACGTGTTCAGCCTTGCCCACGAATTCAAGTCCACCGATGCCATGCGCAAGGCCATCGAGCGTCACGCCTTCCCCTGGCCCTGTCTCGTTGACCTTGATGACGAGTTCGGCGTGTTCCATAAGCACGGCACTCAAAATAGTGCTCTATTCCTCATCGACCCCAACTGCACCATCATCGCCGTGCCTAACAGCGTTGATGAACTGAAAGCGAAACTCAAGGAGATATTCAATGATAACAAATAAGACGATGGTGAGTACCAATCGTCCGAAATGAATATGAACAAGCAAACATTGAAAAAAGAAATGAGTGGGTATTAGATGGTTCTTGAAAGAAATTTGTGGGAATTGTCATATTTCGTCGAAATAAGTTTGTGGGGAATGTATTTTTGGACACAATTAGTTGAAAGAGATTTAAAGGAATATAGTTAAATTGAATTAAGGAAGTACGAAAAATCATACTTTTGGTTTGCCGAATCAGTATTTCTTCGTATCTTTGCACCAAAAGTACGATAAATCATACGCTGATGGATATAGGAACAGTGATTAAGGAGCGCAGGGCATTGCTGGGAATCTCGCAGCAAGACCTCTCGGATTACTCTGGAGTAGGCATCTCTACAGTCAAGGATTTGGAGCGAGGCGTGGGCAATCCGTCGTTACAGACACTACAGAAGATACTGGATGTGGTAGGTATGGAAATGGTGTTACAGGTAAAACAGACCGTTAAATAGCATAGAGGATGAGAAAAGTGAATGTGTATTACGGCGATGTCTATGCCGGACAGCTCGTTGAGTTGTCAAGGGGCAACTATGAGTTCACCTACGATGATGCTTTTCGTGCCGACGGCAGCACCCCTCCTGTGTCTGTCAATTTGCCCAAGAGCCAGAAGGTGTATCACTCGGAGCGCATCTTCCCCGTGTTCACTAATATGTTGCCTGAAGGAGCTAACCGCAGGGCATTGTGCAGAGCGAGGAAAGTGGACGAGAACGATTTTTTTGGAATGCTGGAGATGATTTGCGGCATGGATGCCATCGGGAAGTTTGTACTTAAAAGACCAGAAGAATGAAGACGATAGAAGTATGCCCATCGACATTGCGGCCAGGTTTTTCTACCTATTCGCCCCAAGCCGTCAAGGAATTGTTTGACGGTGTAGTGGTTTCGCCCTTTATTGACATCGATTTCGAGAACGAGCGCGACCAGCAGCAGGCGATGGAGAACATGAACAACATGTCAATTTCTGGTGCTCAGGAGAAATTTTCAGCCATCATTGATGACGGGAAAATTCGTCTGACTCATAAAGGCGAACAAGCCACCTATATCCTGAAGCCTGCACCTTTCAACCTGAGTCTCTCCACCCGCAAACAGATTCCTGCCAACGAGCACCTGACTATGCAGATAGCATCTCAGGTTTATGGCATTCGCACCGCCAGCAATGGTCTGTGTTTCAGCAACAGTGGCCAGTCGGTGTATATCACGAAGCGCTTTGACGTGATAAACGGCGTGAAAGAGAGTTCGCAGGAGGACTTTGCCACCGTTCTGCAGATGACGGAGGAAGGCAGCGACAGCAATTTCAAATACCACGGAAACTATGCGCAGATAGCAGATGCCATCCGGCAGTTTGTGCCTGCATGGATGCCACAGATGGAGCAGTTCTTCCGGATGGTAGTGTTTGATTATCTGTTTGCTAACGAGGATGCCCACATGAAGAACTTTTCATTGATAAACAGAAATGGCGAGTATTTCCTGGCTCCTGCATACGATCTTATCAATACCTGCATCCATATCCAAAGTGGCAGCGACCTGGGACTGATGGACGGGCTTTCGCCAGATATTGAGAAAAGCGATGTGTATGACAGGACGTTGCATCCCTGCAGGCTGGACTTTGAACGATTCGCGGAAAGAATCGGATTGCCGAAGAAACGTGCTGCCTCCGTGCTCGATATGTTTATGGAGATTCCACAAGAGACATACGCACTCATCGACCACTCCTTCTTGAATGACAAGATGAAACGCACTTACAAGCGTGTTATAGAGGAGCGGAAAACACGTTTCATTCGACAGTCAGAATAAATCGTAAATTGTAAATAGTCAAATAGTAAATTAATTCGATGATTCTCGTAGTTGATGACGATAAAAACATACGGCTCTCGCTGAAGCTCATACTGGAGCGCAACGAGTATGAAGTGACCCTGGCCGAGGGGCCGAAGGAGGCGATGCAGATAGTCCGCAACACTCCGGCGGTGGAGCTGGTGCTGATGGATATGAACTATAGCATATCCACTGACGGCGAGGAAGGACTGACACTGCTGAAGCAGGTAAAGGTGTTCCGCCCCGAGGTGCCTTGTATCCTGATGACGGCCTGGGGCAGCATCGACCTGGCCGTGCAGGGTATGCGTGCCGGCGCCTTCGACTTCATCACCAAGCCGTGGGACAATGGCGTACTATTAGACAGAATCGAGACGGCCATCAAGATAAACAATGCAAGTCCTGCGACTCAGCCAATCCAAAGTTCACCGATTGTCGGCACCTCCCTTTCTGGCATTCTCGCTACCGTGGCCCGCGTTGCTCCTACCAATGCGCCAGTCCTGATTACTGGTGAGAGCGGTACGGGCAAGGAACTCATAGCAGAGGCTATCCACCGACAGAGCCAACGAGCTAACGGGCCATTTGTCAAGGTGAACCTCGGCGGCATCTCCACGTCGCTGTTCGAGAGCGAGATGTTCGGCCACAAGAAAGGTTCGTTTACTGATGCCAAGGCCGACCGCATTGGCCGTTTTGAACTGGCCAAGGGCGGCACCATCTTCCTCGATGAGATTGGCGAACTGTCGTTGGCCAGCCAAGTGAAATTGCTGCGGGTGCTGCAAGACCAGACCTACGAGGTGCTGGGCGACAGTCAGACACGCCGAACGGATGTCCGTGTGGTCTGCGCCACCAATGCCGACCTTCGCACGATGGTTGAAGAAAAGACCTTCCGTGAGGACCTGTTCTACCGCATCAATATCATCAACCTCCATCTGCCGCCTCTGCGCGACCGTCGTGAGGACATACCGCTATTGGTTAATCACTTCCTTCGGATGGCTTGTGAGGCAAACGGTCTCCCGCTTGTCACTGTCTCGACAGAGGCCATCGGCTATCTCCAGACACTTCCGTTCCCAGGTAATATCCGAGAACTGAAGAATCTGGTTGAGAGGGCTCTGCTGATGAAAGATCCCGCCGCCAGTCAGCTCACTGCCGCCGACTTCGCACTCTTGTCCAAGGATATTCCGTCGGGGAAACCGATAGGCACAGAACCCGCCACCCTCGACTCCATGGAGCGCAACGCCATTGCAGCCTGCATTGCCAAGCACAACGGCAACCTCTCTCTTGTCGCTAAGGAATTAGGCATCAGCCGTGGTGCCCTGTACCGCAAAATAGAAAAGCACGGACTATGAAACTGAAGCATTATTTCCTCCTCCTTGCAGTAGGCATTGTCCTGTTGGCCGGCGTAGCACTCTTCGTTACGTTCCGCAGTCACCCCACATTGTTTTACGTCACCGAGGGCTTTGTAGTCCTGATATTGTTCTACCTCTGGCACTTCTACCGCAAGACCATCCGACCATACGACACGCTGATTGGCGGCATGGAACTGGTGCGGGACCTCGACCTGACGACGCGCCTCGCTCCTTCGGGACAACATGAGACCGACATCATCGTCCGCACGTTCAACGACCTGTTGGGTCGCCTGCGCAGCGAGCACCTCAGGCTTGAAGAGCAATACACCTTCCTCAACCTGCTTATCGATGCTTCGCCGATGGGTGTCATCCAGTGTGACCTCGACGGCAACACAACGTCCATGAATCCCGCAGCCCGTGAGATGCTGTCGCCAAGTATCGAGGAAACCATCCACGCACTGCCTCTTGGCGAGACGACCACCGTGCGCATTCCTGGCGGCCCACAACTCTTCCGCATCAGCCACCTCAGTTTTCCTGACCGTGGCTTCCAGCATCCTTTCTTCCTCATTGAGTCACTGACATCAGAAATACGCCTTGCCGAGAAAGCCGCCTACGAGCGCGTCATTCGTATGATTGCCCACGAGGTTAACAACAGCGTGGCGGGCATCATCGGCAGTCTCACTGGCGACGAAGCCGAGCGGCTCACCGCCCTCTCGTCCTTTGTCTCCCGCTTTGCCGAAGTAGTAAAGATTCCGCAACCGCAACTGCAACTCTGCGACCTTAGCGAAGAGGTGGAAGCCTGTCGCCCCTTCCTCGAAAACCTGTGTACGCAGGCGCACGTCCATATTGACTTCCGTTTGACCGACGAAGCCGTACCCGTTCATCTTGATACCGTCCTTTTCCAGCAGGTGCTCATCAACATCGTCAAGAATGCTGTGGAGAGTATCGGGACGACACAAGGACTTGTCACACTTGAAGTCACCACGCCAGCTACGCTCACCATCACCGACAATGGTCATGGCATCCCGCCGGCTATAGCGAAGAATCTCTTCACTCCGTTTTTCTCTACCAAGCCCCAGGGCCAAGGCCTCGGTCTTCTGCTCATCCGCGACATTCTTACTTCTCATCACTGCACCTTCAATCTGCTTACAGACCCAGAAGACCATCTCACTCGCTTTACCATCCATTTTTCTATCCAGAAAACTCAAAAATGAAATAACACAATAGTTATGAAACAACAATACGCAGTAGTGGTGCTCTTTGCACTGATAATCGCATCGAGCATGGTGAGCCTGACCAGCTATAAGACCACGGAGAAGTTGGTGACTGAGGATGTGAACCAGGCATTGGCTAAGGCGCTGGATGAACAGCAGTCGGACGTGATCAGTGCTGACACTATTCAGGTGTTCAACAGTCACCTGCAAATAGAGGAATTGAGAGGAAATGCTGTTTTGGCGGTGGACACCAAGAAAGGATTCCGTCCTCGTCCGCAAGTATCGACAGCGACAATTCTTTCACTCTCTGACCAGCGTCCTTCGATGATTCTTTGGTCAATGGTGTTGCTGTGGAGCCTGTTCTGCCTGTATCAGCATAGGCGGCTGTCAGCATTAGGACTTTATGGCGGCTTGGCTCTGCAAGATGGGCTGTTCGTCAATGCCAAAGGCTGCGAAGTAAAACTTACCCCGATGCAGCAGCAACTGATGGAGATGTTGTGGCTGTCGCCCTCTCACAAACTTTCGAAGACAGAGATATGCGATGCCCTCTGGCCCAAGAAACCCGATGCCAGTGAGACGCTATACACGCTTATCCGACGACTGAAGCCTATCATAGAAGAACATTCCAACCTCAAAATCGAGTCAGACAGGGGAAAGTCATACGGTCTGAAAGTCAGGTAGATAGGCGCTTGTCAGATTAATGTCAGACAAATGTCAGGAAGTATTTTTGGTGACAATTGATAGTCTTCATACCTTTGCCGGAAAAAAGGCAAACGTATGATGAATCAAACATCTTTTTCGAGAATTAACACTTGCATGGCGTGGCTTGTCTGTGCCATTGCAGCGATTGTCTATGGACTGACCGTAGAGCCAACGGCCAGTCTGTGGGATTGTCCTGAATTTATTGCGTGTGGCTATAAGTTGGAGATTGGTCATCCGCCAGGAGCACCAGTCTTTATGTTAGCCGCCAACCTATTCTCACAGATGGCCAGTGACCCGTCTCATGTGGCACTGATGGTTAATCTCCTATCGGCATTGCTGAGTGCGGGTTGCATATTCTTCCTGTTTCTCACAATTACACATTTAAGCGAAAAGTTAATAGTGAAAAATGAAGAACAGGATAATGCCATCGCTAAATCCCAAGTCGTGACTATTGAGGCATGCGGCATGGTTGGTGCATTGGCCTACACCTTCAGCGACACCTTTTGGTTCTCAGCTGTCGAGGCAGAAGTCTATGCCTTCTCCAGTTTCTTGACAGCCCTGATGTTCTGGCTGATTCTGAAATGGGAGAGCGAGATGGATAAACCCGGCAGTACTCGATGGATTGTCCTGATTGCTTATATTACGGGATTGTCCATCGGTGTCCATCTGCTTTGTCTGCTCTGCCTGCCCGCCATGTCGTTCGTGGTGTATTTTCGTCGGACAAAGCGGGTCACGTGGAAAGGGATGCTAAAGACACTCATTGCAGGCGGTTTGCTGGTAGCCGCCATTCTCTATGGTCTGATACCTGGCGTGGTGAAATTTGGCGGATGGTTTGAACTGCTGTTTACCAATGTGTTGGGATGCCCTTACAACACTGGTCTCATTTGCTACATCTTACTGCTGACAGGAACAATCATCATTGCCTATTATAAGGCGAAACGAAGGATAGTCAGGTTATCGTTAGCCTGCCTGCTGATGATGCTCATCGGCTATAGCAGTTATGGTGTAATCTTCATCAGAGCCAATGCTCAGACACCGATGTGTGAGAATGCGCCTGATAACATCTTCTCTTTGGGCAGCTATCTGAACCGCGAGCAATATGGAAAGACGCCGTTGTTCTATGGTCCTGCTTATTGCAGCGAAATAGACCGTGTCGTAGATGGAGAATACCTGGTGCCGAGACAGAAGGAAGGTCAAGCCGTCTATCGCCCTGTGGCCGATTCCACGAAGCAGGAATACGAAGTGGTGCGCCATGATATTGATTATGTGTACAAGAATAATATGTACTTCCCCCGGATGCACTCCTCACGACATGCCAAGGCCTACGAGGACTGGCTCGGAAACGTCGAGAAAAAGGACGGCGTACCCACTGCTGCAGAGAATCTGCGCTTCTTCCTTTCTTATCAGGTGAACTTCATGTACTGGCGTTATTTCCTGTGGAACTTCGTGGGGCGACAGAACAACATTCAAGGGCACGGAGAAGTGGAGCACGGCAACTGGATTACAGGCTTCCGATGGATAGACGACTGGCTGTTAGGTTGCGACACGTCGAAGCTGCCGTCAGACCTGAAAGAGAACAAAGGGCGTAATGTGTTCTATGGATTACCGCTGCTGCTCGGACTGGTGGGCATGTTATGGCAATGGCGTAAAGGACGTGAAGGTAAGCAACTGCTTCTGGTTGTCATGCTGCTGTTCCTGATGACGGGACTTGCCATCGTGGTCTATCTGAACCAGACACCGCTCCAACCGCGTGAACGTGACTATGCCTATGCAGGCTCGTTCTATGCCTTTGCCATCTGGATAGGCATGGGAGTAGGAATGATAAGTGAAAAGGTAAAAGTGAAAAGTGGAAAATATGCAACCATCATGGCTGTCCTTTCCGCTATCGCATGCCTGCTGGTTCCCATCCAGATGGTAACCCAAACGTGGGATGACCATGACCGCTCAGACCGTTATACCTGTCGTGATTTCGGTGCCAACTATCTCAACAGCATGCAGCGAGAGGGACACCCCATCATCCTGACCAATGGCGATAACGACACATTCCCGCTCTGGTATAACCATGAGGTGGAAGGTGTGCGCACCGATACCCGCGTCGTTAATATGGAATACCTGCAAACCGACTGGTATATTGACCAGATGAAGCGTCCTGCCTATGAATCCCCTGCCCTGCCTATCAGTTTTCACCATGAGGATTATAAGGAGGGCCGAATGGAGTATGTACCCATCGAAACTGACAGCATCGCCATTGGTTCGGCGACCATCTCGCTGAAGGGCAAAAAGGGACTCTTCAAGAACGAACTCATGGTACTCGATATGCTGTTGCAAGCCAATTCTCTGACCTCTGGTCAGAGTGTGGCGTTGCAATGGGAACGCCCCATCTATATGTCCATCAGCATGGGGTCTGACATTCTGCCCTTCCTGCGTGACCACTTGATACTCGAAGGACTAGCCTACCGCATTTCGCCTACGGCTACGAATCAGAAGATAGACGTGGAAAGGCTTTATGACAACATCATGCACCGCTTCCGCTATGGTGGTCTTAATACTAAAGGAATCTACGTGGACGAAGATGTCAAGCGCATGGCTAATACTCATCAGCTCATCATGGGTGTGCTTATCGACTCGCTTCTTCAACATGGTGACTTGAAGCGGGCCCTAAGCGTATGTCATAAGTGGCAGAAGGAAATGCCCCAGGAGAATGTACCCTATACGGAATACGCATTGTCGATGGCCCGTTGTTATTATATGGCACACCAGCCGGAACAGGGTGATGAGATTGTCAGCAGACTGTTGCGACGTTCTGACGAATGGCTCTCTTGGATCAACACCATCAAACCATCACGTCGAGCCGGGTCTCTTTATAACCGCTATACATGGATGCAGACCATGGAGCAGGCACTTGTCGTAGCAGAACAATTTGAAAGAACCGAATTTATTCATCAATACATCAAGCAATATGAATGCAACGCCACACTCTGATCAAAGGTCAGAGAATACTACAACAAACAATATCAATAAAGCCAAACAATTCTCAGACCTATGGTCAGAGTGTGGCGTTGCATTGATACTCGCTGGCTTAAGCGGAAAACGAATCATCATCATAGCATGTGTCCTGATACTCATAGGCTATATCCTAATGTCTGGTTCAAGTAGTAACGAACAATCTTTCAACCCTGCCATCTTCTCAACCCGCAGGATTGTCATCGCTCCGGTACTATGCCTCGCGGGCTATCTGCTGATTATACTTGGGATTCTTAGGAGGCGTTAATCTGTTAAACTCTGCTAAAGTCAGTTTGGTTTTGAGCGATATATGCGTCTAATAGGTGTAGCAAAGAATAAATGAGATACAGCTATCTTAGCAACCAAATACAGCTATCCTGTGTCTGTATTAGCCTAATACAGCGCTGTATTAGGCTAATAACAGGTGCTTATCAGCTGTATTTCTGAGCTATTGCATTATGTAGTGGACGCCGTGGGGGAAATTCTTGCAAAACATGTAACCTTTTAACATAACCCCCTTGAAGCCCCGATAAATAAAGGGCTCAGGGCATGTTAATAGTCGCTCAGACATTTAACATGCATTTCACATTTATGTTAGAAGTATGTTAAATGTTTGCGAAACATTTAACATGCCTCAAACCTCGATGTACAAAGGGCTTGAGGCATGTTATGTTAAATGGTTAAATCTTTTTCCCACAAAAAAACACAGCAGGCTGAAGCATGGTGACTTCAGCCTGCAAGGTTTCTATTTATCATTCAAGCGTATTCTAAAATTAAACGCGCATCAATACCAAGTTTTGAGTGCAGACGTTTGGCAAAAGACATTGAGATTCGACGACGTCCACTCATGATTTGGCTAAACTGCGACTCATTTACGCCCAATAACTTAGCACCTTCTTTCTGACGCATTCCATGAGCATAGAAATAGTCTTCAATAGAGGAAATGAGTGGTGACTTCTGACGCAATGGCAATATGTTTAGATATTCATCCTCATATGCTGCCATTTGTTTGCTTAGTAGAGCAATCTCCTGCGTGTATGCATTATCCATATCGGGTTCAAGTAACCCTTTGGTAGTGGCTTCAGCAATTAATGTCTCCACTCTTGCCTTTGCTTCGTCATACTGCTTTCGTGTTGTCAATTTTTTCATGTTCTGATCCTCCTTAATATATTATATTGTTGCACTATCAATTTTGTCATATTCTGCATGCGTACCAATGAAACGAATGTTCATCACTCCTCCAATAAAAATCACTACAGCTACCAAACGATAATTATTCCCTCCAATATTAAACACATACCGGCCATTTTTTACATAATCTGCCGACGGAAACGTTTGTTTTAGCTCCGCATGACTTGCCCATTGAGAGGACTGTACAACCTCTATCCATTTGTTCAATGGCTTAGTGGCATTTGCATGTGACTGCACATAGTCATCTAAGAGCTCCTTATTGGCAATTATCATGAGTATTCATGTTTATATGACGTTGCAAAGATATGAATTTCTTTTCATATCTGCAAATAAATTTGCAAAAAAGTAAACTTTTCTTCTGATAATATAAGAAAAATGCAGGCTGAAGCATGGTGACTTCAGCCTGCAAGGTTTTATAATCAGGATGGATTAGAGAACAGTGGTCTACATTAGTA
>R23__coassemble_528_pt1 | contig 24851 bp, 18 predicted proteins | sample R23__metabat2_high_PE_030 | metagenome-assembled genome bin R23 | reverse complement strand
CATAAGCAAGGACTAAATCAGACAATCGAAAAATTATCTGCGGATTTTAGGATATTGTGTTTGGTCATCGATACCTGCCAGCGCGAAGGCCTCGCGACGCTCCACGCAGGTGCCGCACTTGCCACAGTGCTTCTCACCGCCTTTGTAACACGACCACGTCTTCGAGTAGTCAATGCCCAGCGCCTTGCCGCGACGGGCAATATCAGCCTTGGTGATATTGGTGTAGGGTGAGCGTAAGTGGACATTGACATAGGTGCCTGCACAAGCAGCTTGGTCGAAGGCATCTACAAACTCTGGACGGCAGTCTGGATAGATGGTATGGTCGCCACCGTGATTGGCCATCATGACATACTTCAAACTATTGCTTTCAGCAATACCTACCGCAATGGACAGCATAATGCCATTACGGAAGGGGACGACGGTCGATTTCATATTGTCGTCAGCATAGTGGCCTTCAGGAATTTCCTCGCCACCCTCTAAGAGCGAACTGACGAAATATTTTGTCATAAAGTCGAGAGGAATAGTGATGTGCTTGATACCTAACTGCTCACAATGCCATTTGGCAAATGGAATCTCCCGCTTGTTGTGCTTGGAACCGTAGTCGAACGAGATGGCCAAGGCAATGCGCTCTTGTTCATCATATAACAAGGTGACACTGTCTACGCCACCGCTTAATATCAATACTGAGTCTTTCATATTATCCAAATAATGCTCTAAGTGCTTCTTCTACTTTACGGACGGGAACGAGTTCGATGTTAAACTTCTTACGGTTCAGACCGCTGAGGTTGTATTTTGGTATAATGATATGCTGGAAGCCCAGCTTCTCAGCCTCACTGATACGCTGTTCAATGCGAGCTACAGGGCGTACCTCGCCAGAAAGTCCTACTTCGCCAGCCATGCACCAACCTTCTTCAATGGGTGTGTCTACATTGCTGCTGAGTACGGCGGCGATGACGCTTAGGTCCATAGCCATATCGGTAACACGCAGTCCACCGGCAATGTTCAGGAAGACGTCCTTCTGCATCAACTTGAAACCCACGCGTTTCTCTAGTACTGCCAACAACATGTTCAGACGTCGCTGGTCAAAACCCGTTGCTGAGCGTTGTGGTGTACCATAAGCTGCCGATGATACCAGCGCCTGTGTCTCAACCAAGAAGGGACGTACACCTTCTATGGCACTGCTGATAGCCACGCCAGAGAGTCCGTCGTGATTGTCAGTCAGTAATAGTTCTGAAGGATTGTTTACTTGACGCAGACCAGTCTGTTGCATTTCATAGATACCCAATTCCGATGTGGAGCCAAAACGGTTCTTGATACTGCGCAGAATGCGGTACATATAGTGTTGGTCGCCCTCAAACTGGATGACGGTATCGACGATATGTTCCAGAATCTTTGGACCTGCCAGTGTACCTTCCTTGGTAATGTGGCCAATCAGGATAACAGGTACACCGCTGGTTTTGGCAAAGCGGAGTAGGGCAGAGGCACACTCACGAACCTGGACGATGGAGCCGGCACTGCTTTCTACATCTTCTGTGGAGATGGTCTGTATGGAGTCAACGACCACCACTTCTGGCTGTACCTCTTTGATGTGGTCGAAGATGGCCTCTAGGGAGTTCTCGCAAAGCAGCAGAAAATTGTCATCGGCGGGAGAATTGCTGACCGCAAGCCTTTCGGCGCGCATTTTCAGTTGGTGAGCACTTTCCTCACCGCTCACATAGAGCACTTTCTTGTCTGTCAGAGCGAGCATGGTCTGCAGGGATAGTGTTGACTTGCCGATGCCTGGCTCACCACCCAGCAGTACAATGCTGCCAGGTACCAGTCCGCCACCCAGCACACGGTTCAGCTCTGCATCGTGCATGTCGATGCGTGGGTCATCATGCGATGAGATGTCCTTCAGACGCAACACTTTATTCTGGCGTAACTGATGGCCAGCTGACGCTGCAGCACTGGTGGCTGCTACCTGTTTACGAGTGTCTGCCACCTTGATTTCCTTGAACGTATTCCATTGGCCGCAGGCAGGACATTTGCCTATCCATTTAGCCGACTCCTGTCCGCAGTTGTCGCAGACGTACATAATTTTGTCTTTTGCCATAACGATTGCAAAGGTACAAAATAAATTCATAATTCATAATGCATAATTCATAATTATTTCGTAATTTTGCAGGCAATATGAAGAAACTGATTCCTATTATAGCCGCTCTGCTGCTTTTGGCAGCCTGCGGACAGTCGTATGAGGAGACAAAACGCATCACGCGAGAACAGCGTCGTGAGGCTATGCGTAAGGACTCGGCAGCACTAAAGGTTGCCGTGATGCCAACGTTAGACTGTCTACCCTTGTATGTGGCACAATATTATCAACTCTTTGACTCCCTAAATGGTGGCGTGCGCCTGAAGTTCTATAATGCACAGATGGACTGTGATACCGCTATTCTGCGTGGTAGGGTTGAGGGTGCGGTCACTGATTTGGTACGCGCCAAGCGTATGGAGAAACAAGGTCTGAAGCTACGTTATGTGGCTGCTACCAATGCCTATTGGCAACTGGTGACTAATCGCAATGCTCGTATCCACCAACTGAAGCAGTTGGATGATAAGATGGTAGCAATGACGCGTTTCTCGGCTACTGATTTGTTGACAGACCGTGCCCGTGACTCAGTGAAGTTAGCTCCAAACCAGGTGTTTAAGGTTCAGATAAACGACCTAAACGTCCGTGTGCAGATGTTACAAAACAATGAGATTGACGCTCTGTGGTTGCCGGAGCCCCAAGCTACGCAGGCTCGCATGATGAAGAATCCTGTCATCTTGGATTCCCGTGATGTGAAGCTCCAATTGGGTGTGCTTGCTTTCCGTGAGCAGGAGATGCGTCGTTACGCTCGTGCTAAGCAGCTGGCGCTGTTTACCCAAGCCTATAACCAGGCCTGTGACTCCATTACTAAATATGGAATAGCCCATTATCGGGATATCTTCATTGACCGCTACAAGATGAAAAAGCAGTTGGTCGATTCAATGTCACAGGATGTCCGATATGTTCATGCCCGTGGTCCACGTCAGCAGGATATTTCCTATGTAGAACAGTGGTTGCAGAAGATTGATACGCTAAAGACGAATGTGCGCAATGGCAACAAATGAGAGTCTAAAACTGGTCGATGAAGCTTTGCAAGCAGGTAACTGCGGCTGGGCTATCCGTTATATGGAGAATTATCTGGCGGCATGGCCTGAACAGCATACTTCCGAGAAATTGGCGCAGGTGCGTGAGGATTACAGCCGCATGGAGAGCTATTGGCAGCAGGGTGGTGAAGACCCACAGCGCAAAACGCTCTACCAACGACTATTGCAGCGGGTGTATGTGCTCTATGCCAATGTCATGCACTACCACCGCATGAAGGCTTCACCCTATCAGAACAGTCTTTATACTCGTGCACGTCAGGAACAGCGTGACTGGTCTCTAGCTGCTATCCGTCAGGAAATGGAGGGGTTTGTTAGCAATGTTGCCATGCTCCAATTGGAGCCCGATAATAAGCGACAGACCAAGAGTGAGGCTTTGTATCAAGACCACCAGAAGCAGATAAATCAACTGTTTGAATATGTGCTGACATCCCGTCAGTGGTCTGACGGTGTGGGTAACCACTTTATTGAGATGCTGACTTCGCCGACAATCGACAGCATTGACCAGCAATTGTTGATAGCTGCAGTTACCCTGTCGTTGCTTAACCAGTTTGATATGGCAAAGTTCCGCATGTTGACAGAGGTATATCGATTATCTCAGGATGAGGCTGTTCGCCAACGTGCATTGGTAGGGTGGACATTATCTGCTTCTGATACCTATCGAAACGTATATCCTGAGCAAGGTGAACTGCTGGCTGCACTGCTGCAGTCTGAAGAGGTATGTCAGGAACTTACTGAGTTGCAGATACAACTTATCTATTGCTTGAACGAGGAGAAGGACAGTCGTACTATCCAGAAGGAAATTATGCCTGATCTGTTGAAGAACTCGTCCGAGATGATGGCTAATAACATAGAGACGGAAGAAGAACGATTGGAAGAGGTGCTTCACCCCGAAGTCTCTGAGGAGCGTATGGAACAATTGGAGACCTCTATGCGTCGTATGCAAGACATGCAGAAAGAAGGTGTCGATGTGTTCTACCATGGATTCTCTCAAATCAAACGCTATCCATTCTTCTATGACATCAGTAACTGGCTGGTACCATTTTATGAACAGCATCCAGATATCACACAGTTTATTACTAACTCCAAGAACCGTTATCTTGTGAAGAAGGTGTTTGATGCCAATGTGTTCTGTAACAGTGACAAGTATTCGTTTGTTGTTGCCATTCATGATGTGGTAAATCAGTTACCCCAGCATCTGCGTGAGATGCTGCAGCGTGGTGAATTCTCTGCAGATGAATTGGGTGAGCCTATGGAGTCGTCTGCAGCCTTAGAACGTCGTCTTTATCTGATGGATATCTATCGTTTCTTCCGTCTGTATCCTCACCGTGCGGAACTGGCAAATCCTTTCGATACCACTGTGGACGAAATGGGTGGATGCGACTTCTTCTCGCTGGCTTTGTTGGGTGATACTCCTATTGAGAAATACAAGGTACAGATTGTACGACAGTTGAAGAAACACCAGATGAATAATGCTGCGCAGCGCTTACTGAAGACCTTCGCTGAGTCTTGTCGTGATATGCAGTATTACCTGTGGACGCAAGACTACGATCATGCTTTGCAACTTAATCCGCAACATGAGAGAGCACTGTTGGGTAAGGGACGACAGCTCTATGATCAGGCTCGTTATGAGGAGGCGCTGACATGGTTTGAGCAATTGTCGGAGTGTTATCCTGAAAAGACCAGCAACCAGTTGTATGTTGCTATCTGTCTGGTGCAGTTGGAACGTTATGAGGAAGCACTGAAGCCACTTTACCGATTGAACTACGAACAACCAGACAACGATGCTGTGAACCGTGTATTGGCATGGACACTGACCTGTCAAGGTAAACTGGAACAGGCCGCAAATATCTATGAGCAGTTAATCAGCCGCGAACAACAAAAGGACGATGACTTAAAGAATTATGGCTACTGCCTGTGGCTACAAGGACAGGTCTTTCGTGCGTCAGAATTATTCCGTCAGTATTGTCAGCGATTCCAACAAAGTCCATCTCTTCAGACCGACTTCTTTGACATTGAGTGGTTGAAGGTGCGTGGAATAAATTCTGTGGAAGTCAATATGATGCTTTCGTTGCTTTAAAGGAACGGCTGGAGAAGGTGCGCAAACCATCCACGGAATTTCTCCCATCCTGTACGAATCTCGTTCCATGATTCTTCTGTCATCCGGAAGCTCTGCTGTTTGTCACGCCAAAACATGTCGTCAAGCTCACGGGTGGTGCGCTTGTCTACAATAACGGCATTCTCCTCAAAGTCACATTTTAGACTGCGTGCGTCCAGATTGGTGCTACCTACAGTGCAGTATTGTCCGTCGACCATCATGATCTTGGAGTGGTGAAAACCGGGCATGTATAGCCATACGATGGCACCACGCTTCATCAACTTGTGAGCCTGATACAAGGCGCAGTCGGGTGTCAGGGGAATATCACTCTTCGCCGACAGCATAATTTCTACCTTTACACCACGTTGGATGGCTCGTGTCAAGGCTTTCGTAACAGATGGTATCAGTGTGAAGTAGGGATTGATGATGTGTATAGAGTCCTCGGCCTGGTCGATGGCATTGATATAAAAAGTACGCATAATCTTGGGTGTCACACCTGGTTCGCGATTGATGATGCCCACCATTTTATTACCATGTGTACTGGTGGTGTCAGGCTTCAGTCCGTCGAAATGGGTCAGCGTACCACCGTTATAGTATTTCATGCCTCCGACGTTCTGACCTGTTGTGCGGTTCCATATCCTGAGGAAGATGCTTTGCAACTCGTTGACAGCGTCACCTTCTATACGGCAGTGCATGTCGCGCCATTCGCCCACCTGTTCCGTACCTTTTATATAATAGTCGGCTACGTTCATGCCTCCCGTATAGGCAATCTTACCATCGATAACAACAATCTTACGATGGTCGCGACCGTAGATGTGGTTTACCCACGGGAAACGGATAGGACTATATTCTACAATCTCTATGCCCGCCTCACGCAAGGGCTTCAGATGGCGCTTCTTCAAGGGTTGGTTGTTGGAGTCGTTGCCGAAACCATCAAACATGGCGCGTATTTCAACACCTTCCTTACGTCTCTCGCGCAGCAGGTCGAATAGCAAAAATGCTATCGAGTCGTTGCGAAAGTTGAAGTATTCCAGATGAATACTGCTCTTAGCCTGTCGGATAGCATGAAACATGTCGTCAAATTTCTCCTGACCAGACATCAGTAGTGTTACGCTATTGTTATTCGTGAAGTGGATGCCGTTCTGGCGTAGTGTATAGACAATGACAGAGTCGCTAATCTGCGCAGAGCAAGTCATGCTCGTTGCAGCGGTCAGTGTAGCAAGAATATGTCTTAGTGTCATGAGCGCTTATTCTTTAGTCGGTACTCCAATGGGGTCATACCGTACTTATCTTTGAAGATGTTAATGAAGTTCTCGGCTGTCATGAAACCAACGTTCAGCGCCAACTCATTCAAGTTGATGTTCGTGGTGACAAGCAGCGTGCAAGCATGCTTCAGGCGTATCTCACGGACAATCTCAGCAGGTGTCTTGGTAGTAATAGCACGTATCTTGTGGAAGAAGGGTACGCGTCCCATACCCATGGCTGCTGCTATGTCCTCCAAGCTGATCTGTCCGCGACTCATGTTCTGCAGAACGAACTGCTCAACATTGCGCATCAACTGCTGATCCATGATGTTATTCATCGAGTAGTCACCGATGGTGTTGCCGTCATAATACTTAGCCAGCATGTTGGTCTGTTCCTGGACTACAGGAGTTTCAGGCGTACTTTGGCTTTCCGGTTCTTCTGGTACCTCCGTGTTGTCTAACATCTTCACCTTTCCGTATTCCTCGAAGCTCATGGTGGCAGTAGTCATACTTGCATTCTGACCTTCCAGCATACGTGTCTCCTTACCCTCGATGACGTTCTGGTTAATCTCAATAGGAGCCAGACCCATCACCTTGTTGAAACGCATCACGGCCTCCTGTACGTTGAACGGCTTAGCCAGATAATCGTCTGCTGCCAGTGTGATGTTCTGATCGTCCATGGTATCCTGGTTCAGCACAGTGTCAGTCATCAGCACAAACTTTATCTTGTTTCTGCTGTAACTTGACTTGAACTGGTTACAGAGCTCACTACCCGTAATGCTGTCACCCATATTGTGCTTGCAGACTACGAGGTCGGCTTTCAGCGTATCGATGTCAGGGAGCGCGTCCTTAATATTGTCATAGACGTGGAAATCGTAGATTTCGCATAGGTGAGCTTTCATGAACTGCAAGAACTCACGGTTGTTGTCGATGAATACCACGCAGAACTTCTGAGTCTGTCCTTCCACACGCAGTGGCGAAATATTATCGAGTGCCAGCTGTTGTCCGGTAGTGACAGCCAATTCGATTTCACCCTCTTCGTTCAGTTCCAGACGATCCTTGGCAGTAGATTCCGCCTTCTTCTCCGGATTCTCCAGTGTGCTTTGCATTTCAGAGATGCGTGTGATGACCTGCAACAATTGGAAGTGCAGTGAGTTCAGCTGTTCACGACCTTCCAGCGACTGTTCTTTCATAGACATATCGCCAATGATAGTCGTCATACGTGCCATTGGTTGGCGGAGCTCGTCACTGGCAAGCTTGATTTCCTCACGCTGACGCTTCAGCTCTTCGATAACGGTGTGACGTTTCTTCCAAGCTTTCTTGTATTTGTTGATACCATAGCGCCAGATAATAACGATGATAATCAAGATGATAACATAGAAGGTCAGCATCCACCATGACAGCCACCAAGGACGGTCAACATGTATTTCCAGAACACGCTCTTGGTTGCTGACGGCACCTTCGGCGCTGATGGCCTTGACGTGTAGTTTGTAGTCGCCACTGCCCAGGTCGTTGAATCTAACGCCGTGGAGTAGGGCGTCACCGTTGCGCCAGTCGTTGTCCAGTCCTTCCAACCAGTACATGAACTGCAGACGCTCGCCTTGGTTGTAGTTACCGGCAGCAAATTTGATGGTAATTGTGCTCTGGTTGTTCTTCAACTCAATTCTGTTACTTTCATTGAGCGCTTGTGGAAGAATAATGTTACCATCGTAGTTGACGCCGGTCAGAATCTCTTGCTCACCGACAAACAGCTGGGTAAGCATGACGCGAGGCAGTGAGGCCTGCTCGTCTTTACTGCTGTGACGTACCCAGTTGACACCATACAGTCCACCAAACAATACTTCACCATTTTTCTTGGTGAGGATGGACCCCATATTGAACTCATTGCTCTGCAGACCGTCACTGATGCTGTAGTTATACAGACCGTAGTTGAAGGTGCCGTCTTCATGGTCGCGTTGTACTACAATACGACAGACGCCATTGCTGGTGGTAATCCAGATACTGTGGTTCTTGTCTTCTGCAATACCGCAGATAGAGTTGTTGCACAGACCGTCTTTTTCTGTTAACACGCTTAGATCATCGTTGACGGGATTAAGAATATTAATACCCTCACGTGTGCCAATCCATAGTAGTCCTCTGGAGTCTTCGTAAACTTGTGTGATATAGTTGTTGGTAAACGACTCTACATTAGAAGAATTACCTGTTAGCACGGTCTTCTCGCGGTTCGACAGGTTAAGAATCACCAGACCTTCGGCAGTACCTATCAGCAGGCTATTGTTAGTTCCGTAGAACAGCGACGTGATGTTGTTGGTGTTGAGCATACCATTCTCCTTGGTATATGAAGAGAAGGTGTTCATTTTGGGGTTGTACACCTGCAGACCACCATTGGTAGCTATCCACAAGTTACCGCTCTTATCACTACTGAGGGCGTTGATATGGTCGTCAATAACCGTCTTCATGCTATCACGGGCAGTAGAATAGAAGGTACTGTTACCGTCCTTAATGCGTGTAATACCGTTCTGTTTGGAACCTACCCACAGACTACCGTCAGGAGTGGTGGTCATGCAGGTCACCTTATAGCTGGCCAGTGGTCCATCGTAGTCGATGATACCTTTGTCGCCAGTACCATACCATATCTTGCCAGCCTCGTCTTCTGCAATGGCGGTAATGTCACCGTTTATCAGTGACTGGAACTTATAGATGTTGTCACCGTAATAGGCCAGACCCGACTTCTCCGTACCAATCCAGAGCAGGTCAGTGTCGTCAATGTAAACACTCTGGATACCAATAACTTCTTGTGATGGCATCTGGGCTATGTTGTTGATGGCTCGCGGTGCTACCGGCTCCATTTCCAAGGTATTCACGTTTGCTCGAATCAGTCCGTTACGGTCAGTACCTATCCAGATGTTACCCTTACGGTCGCCAGCCATGCCGTTGACGCTATGGTCGGTATTATTGCCTGTCATACCCAACTGGTCGCCAATAGTGGTGTTCCAAGTATTGGTGTTCTTGTTGTAGAGCATGAGTGTGCCCTGTCCATACAGCCAGATGTTATCCATCTGGTCGGCAAAAGCGTTGAGAGTGGAAGATTTGCGTAAGTGTTGCTGCGCAATGTAGTCGTTCTTCCATACAGTATGTTGCTGACGCATGACATCGCAGCATACGATGCGACCGTCTTCATAGACTATCAACGCACCGTCGCGACACTCGCTAATGGAGGTTATATTGCCCTGTGGCACACCATGGGCGTCGTCAGTATATCCGAACTCATAGAGCAACTGCTGTTGCATGTTGTAGGCTACAACACCTTTATTGGGAATAGCTGCCCAGAAGTTCTTGTGTCTGTCGATATATACGACGTTTGGTGTTCCTTCTATACCCATGCGACCGTAGACCTGCTTCATGTCGCGCTCAAAGTTCTCGCCTTGTGGGTGGTAGATGCAGAAGCCTGCTGCCGTCTCAATCCATAATGTTCCCTCCAGTGTCTCCTGAATGCTGATGATATAGCTGTCGGGCAGTGATGAACCGTCCTGCGAATTGCATTGGAAGTTATGGAACGTATAGCCGTCATAGCGGTAAAGACCAGCAGGAGTACCTAACCAGATATATCCACGTGAATCTTTAAGTATACAGTTAATCTGACTGATTGTCAAACCATTATGGGCGTCGAGTGTCTTAAAAAGATAGACTCCGGCAGCAGCCATTGGCAACGCCAGCATCAGAACTATGAGTAATCTTTTCAGTATCTTCATATACCTTATATTATAATACGCATGCGTAGCGGTCGACAATACCTAAGAGGTGGTTGTCGTCGTCCACTACCAGCACGTTATGGATTTTATGTTTGTTCATTATCTTTTGAATGTCCGATATCTTAGCCTGCGGACCAACTGTTTTTGGAGTTCGCGTCATAATGTCCTCCACAGTGTGGTTGAAGAACTCTGCTTGCCATTTCTCCATAGCGCGACGGATGTCACCGTCGGTAATGAGTCCTGCAATCTTGCCGTCTTCGATTGCTACGCCCAGTCCCAGCTTACCTTTGCTGACGTTGATGATAGCCTTGCCTAAGTGCATGTCGGCAGACAGTACGGGCAGGTTCTCGGTAATCATCACGTCTTGAGCTGTGGTCAGCAGACGCTTGCCAAGTTCTCCACCAGGATGGAACTGTGCGAAGTCCTGTGGACGGAAATGGCGCTTTTCCATCAGTGCGATGGCCAGTGCGTCGCCCATCGCCAGGGTGGCGGTAGTGCTGCTGGTGGGTGCCAGATTCAGCGGACAAGCTTCTTTCTCTACGCTGACATTCAGGTGGCAAGTAGAGTATTTGGCCAACAGCGACTGTGGGTTGCCACTCATGCCGATAATAGGTATCTGCATGTGCAGGACCATTGGGATGAAACGCAACAACTCATCGGTCTGGCCTGAGTTAGAGATGGCTACCACCACGTCGCTCTGTGACATTACGCCCAGATCGCCATGATAGACGTCCAGCGGATTGATGAAGAACGAGGGCGTTCCTGTCGAAGCCAGTGTAGCGGCAATCTTTGCACCGATATGGCCACTCTTGCCAACACCAGTTACGATGACTTTACCCTTGCAGTTCAACATCATGTCAACGGCACGGTCGAAGTCCTCGTCCATCTTCGGTATCAAATCGAGGATGGCCTGTGCTTCATCTTTCAGACATTGTATAGCAATCTCTCTTGTTGTCATCTCTTCTTAGTCTTCATTTTTCAATAGCTTTGCGACTAAATCACAAAGCGCATTCAGCTCCAGCATGTTGGCGGCATCGCTGAGTCCTTGGTCTGGGGTGGGGTGTACCTCAAAGAACCAGCCTGTGGCACCGAAAGCCTTGGCGGCCATCGCCATCTGGGGCACGAAGCGGCGGTCGCCGCCTGTCTTGCCGTCAGCTCCACCAGGACGTTGTACACTGTGTGTGCAGTCCATGATGACGGTATCAGTAATCTCCAGCATATCGGGAATATTGCGGAAGTCCACTACCAGATTGTTGTATCCCATCATGTTGCCACGCTCCGTGAGCCATACTTCCTTGGCGCCACCGTCACGGGCTTTCTCTACGGGGTACTTCATATCTTGACCACTCAGGAACTGGGCTTTTTTGATGTTTACTGTTTTGCCTGTTTTGGCTGCAGCCAGCAGTAAGTCGGTCTGTCTGCAGAGAAAGGCGGGAATCTGCAGCACGTCACACACCTGACCAGCGGGTTCTGCCTGCCAGGCTTCGTGGATGTCGGTCAGTATACGTAAACCATATTTCGATTTCACGTCGCCCAGCATTTGTAGTCCTTTGTCAATGCCTGGGCCACGGAAAGAGCGCAGTGAGGTACGGTTCGCTTTGTCAAACGATGCCTTGAATATAATGTCAGTACCCAATTTCTTGTTGATTTCCACCAACTTAGAAGCCACCGTGTCTAATAACTCGGCAGATTCTATGACGCATGGGCCTGCAATAAACGTCTTTCTCATGTCTCTTGTGTTTACATAATACCACGCAAAGGTACAAAGAAGTTACCAAAAATGCAAATTTTTCAGCACTTTTCCCCCCTATTACATGATTTTAGTCAATTTTTTTTATTAAAAATGCAATTTTTTGGGAAAATTTGATACGTCGTATAGTTTTTTTACTTAACTTTGCACCGTCAAAACGAAAAAATCGTTAAGACATATTGAAAAAGAAAACATTTATTCATTAATCTATTAAAAAAAGAAAATTATGAAGAAGATTATGATGACTCTGGCTGCTGTATGTGTAGCCGCTACAATGAATGCTCAGGTTTATGTTGGTGGTGAGGTTGGTTTCGAGACCACTTCTCAGGATGGTGTTTCTAATACTAGCGTAACTCTGATGCCTGAGATTGGTTATAACCTTGATGAGAACTGGGCTGTAGGTATCTCTTTCGGTTACGGCCAGGTTTCTAATGAGAACAAGATTGTTGACGCTCTGGGCAATGAGGCAACTGTAACAACTAAGAACAAGCGTTTCATCATCAATCCATACGCTCGTTATACTTTCCTGAAGCTGGATAAGGTCAATGTATTCATCGATGGTGGTCTGTCTTACGCTCACTACGACAATGCCGGTAGCAAGAACAACCAGTTTGGTATTGGTGTTCGTCCTGGTGTTGCTGTCAACCTGAACGATAAGCTGAGTTTCGTTGCTCACTGCGGCTGGTTGGGTTACAAGAACAGCAAGGACGATGTTGAGGGTGCCAAGGCTGCTAATACTTTCGGTCTCGACCTGAACAGCAAGGTTAGCTTCGGTATGTACTACAACTTCTAATCAGAAGATTCAGAGTTAAACAAAATAAAACCGCATCTCATTCCGAGATGCGGTTTTTGTGTTGCAGAAATGAAAATTGCACTCAAATAGTGCATTTTTCTCTAAAATTTGCACTACTTTAGTGCAAATTTGTTATCTTTGCATCCGAAAACATCATTGCAAGGCTTATGGATATCTCACTTATTGAATTCATGGAAGGACAGTTGAAGCAGACGACTTCAACCTTTCGACGTTATATGTACGATCGCGTTAGCTGGGAGTCGCGCATGTTTGGACTTGTTGGCCCACGTGGTGTCGGCAAGTCAACCATGATTCTGCAGTACATCAGAGAACATAGAGACGCGAGGCGTATGTTCTATGTTAGTGCAGATCATTTGCACTTTTCGTCACATACACTCGTTGAGACGGTGGATGAGTTTGCCAAGGAGGGTGGTGAACAAATCTTCATCGATGAGATTCATAAATACGAGAACTGGTCGCGCGAGTTGAAGCAGATTTACGACTCTCACCCTGATGTAAGGGTAGGTTTTACAGGTTCTTCCGTACTCGATATCTACAAAGGTTTTTCGGATTTGAGTCGTCGCGCCCCCATATTCATGATGCAGGGTTTGTCGTTCAGAGAGTATCTGTATTTGTTCCACCATATCAATATACCTGTATATACTTTGGACGATGTACTTCACTTGAAAGCAGAGATAGCAGGTGTCAGTCACCCATTGCCATTGTTCCGCGATTATCTCCAGAAGGGTTATTACCCCTTTGCTGGCGATACAGACTTCGAACTCCGGCTTCGCCAGGTCATTAATCAGACGATGGAGGTGGATATACCACAATACGCTAACATGAATGCCTCTACAGGAAGGAAATTGAAGAAACTGTTGACCGTCATTGCGCAAAGTGTTCCTTTCAAACCTGTGATGGACTCTCTGGCATCTGTGATAGGAGTGAGCCGTAATGTGCTGCCAGACTATTTCCTTTATATGGAACAGGCCGGAGTGATTGGCCAGCTACGTGATGATACGGGTGGCATCCGGGGTATTGGCAAGGTTGATAAGGTATATCTCGACAATACCAATATGGCCTATCTGTTAGGGGTACAGGCAACTGATATCGGCAATATCCGTGAGACTTTCTTCTACAATCAAACGCGTGTTGTAAGCGATGTTATCAGTTCGCGCATCAGCGATTTCGAGATTGATGGAAAGACGTTTGAGGTTGGTGGAAAGAAAAAGGGCAAGAAGCAGCTGTCAGAGGCTACAGAAGGTTACGTCGTTAAAGACGATATCGAATACGGTTCAGACAATATCATTCCCCTTTGGGCCTTCGGATTGCTCTATTGATTCCTTTTGCTTGCGGCGGTTCATCCAGTTGTCGATAAAGGAGAAGACAACGAAGGTGAACAGGCCGGCGATGATGCCGTCGGTGATGCTGCCCGTGACTGGCATGAGCAGAATGGTCAGGAAGGCAGGCATCGTCTCTTGGGGCTGTGACAAACGGATGTGGCGCACAGAACCGAAGAGGTAGAAGCCAGCCATCACCATAATAGGAGCGGTGGCGGCAGTAGGAATGGCAAGGAAGATGGGCGCCAGGAAAAGACTGAGAAAGAAGCACAGGGCAATGACGAGGGCGGTAAGTCCGGTTCGGCCTCCCTCGGCCACACCGGTGGCACTCTCAACGTATGTGGTCACAGTGCTACAGCCCAGACAGGCTCCCGCCATGGTGGCAATGGCATCGCTCAGCATGATATTGCGCATGTAGGGGATACGTCCATTCTTGCGGATATGTCCTGTGTTGGCCATCAAGCCCACTACCGATCCCAGCGTGTCGAATACGTCGAAGAAAAGCATGGTGAGCACACATACCCACAGGTCGGGAGTAAGCAGGTCGTCCCACGAGAATTGACAGAAGAGTGGGGCGGGAGATGTGGGAAGGCTGAACAGATGGTCGGGAACTTGTGTGACACCAGCAGGGATGCCTATGAGAGTGACGGCGATAATAGTGAGCAGCAGACCGCCACGAATGCGCAGCACGATGAACGTTCCTGCGAGTACCAGACCGAGCAGGAACAACAGAGAGGGGGCGCTGACGAGTGTATGGATGTGGTTGAAGATAGTACCTTCTGCCAACAGGCCACTGTTCTTGAAACCTATCATGGCAATAAAGAAACCGATACCTGCGGCAATAGCATATTTCAGCGAGGCAGGCATCATCTCGAAGATAATCTGGCGCAGGTTGCTCATACAGAGAAGTACGAAGAGCAGACCTTCCAGAAATACTGCGGTAAGGGCAAACTGCCAGGTATAACCGAGCGACAGGCATACCGTCTCTACAAAGAACAGGTTGAGCGCCAGACCGGGAGCCTGACCAAAGGGACGCTTGGCCAGAAAAGCCATGAGCAGAGTGCCGACAATGGTGGCCAGGATGGTGGCGGTGAGCAGTGAGTCTACAGGGTATCCCTGTGCGGTGAGTGGTGCGAACATGACTGGCATCAGTGCCAGGATGTATGACATGGTGGTAAAGGTGGTAAGTCCTGAGAGTATTTCCGTCTTCAGGCTATGCTGTTGTAGGGAGAACCCTACGAGTGACAGTATTTTCGCTTTCATTTCTCTTTATACATGTTGTATTGGTAGCATCAGGTCAAACTTGGAACCTCCCGTGTAGTTGGTGTCAAGCGTCAGCGTTCCTCCGAGGCGTTCGGCTGTCATGCGGGCAATGGTCAGGCCCAGTCCTGCTCCTTGTGCAAAGCTGTCGAGCTTGGTGAAGCGCTCGAAGATAAAATCTTTCTGGTCAGCAGGTATGCCTGGGCCGGTGTCGACAACCGAGAAGTGTAACTGTTGGTTGTCAAGGCTCAGGCGTAGCGTGATGCTGCCCTGACTTGTAAACTTGGCAGCATTGTCGAGGAGTTTGACAAGAATGGTGTGAATCATGCGTGGATGAGTATCCACTATTTTATCCTTCGGAAGGGAACACTCGCTGGTCAGCTTCACCGCATTGGGCACCAGCTGACTGATGGCATCCATTGCCTGTTCTACGATGGTGGCGGCTTTGCATGGTTCTGGAGCTGGCAACTCGGCATTGCTCTCCATATCGGAGATGAAGATGAGGTCGTCAAGAATATTGGTCAGCAGTCGTGTGTTTTCCTCTATGCGTTGGCAGCAGTCTGTCCGTTCGGCGTCAGAAATCTCCACGCCCGGCATGTTCAGCACTTGCGTAAAACCGTTGATGGCATTCAGCGGTGTACGTATCTCGTGCGTCATACTTTGGATGAAGGATGTTTTAGCCTTCGATGCCGCCTCGGCACGGTCGCGCTCTATGGCCAGCTGCTTATTCTGAGCTACCACCACGTTGCGCTCGCGCTGTAGTTGGCGGTTTTTGATTTCCAGTCGGCGCGTCCAGCGACCGTTGACGGCCAGGAAAGCCAGCAGGGCCACGATGCCCAGTATCATGGCTACACTGCCTGTAGTGAATCGTGAGCGTTGTTGTAGCAGTTCGTTCTGTGTCTTCAGTTCGTTGATGTCTGATGTCACGTCGGCTGCTCGTACTGAACCATACTGGTTGTACGTTGCCATCATGAAGAGAAATGCTGTTGTCAGCACGATTCTCAAAAGATGCTGTCCTATTCTTCTCGTCACTTCTTCCATGTTGTCTATGGTTGTTGCCTCTTAATTCTTAACTCTTAATTCTTAACTCTTAACGTGAACGTCTTGCTGTGGGAACGGAATCTCGATGTTGTTCTGGTTCAGGGTGTCATAGACGGTAGCAAGTATCTGGCTGGTCACGACATTGCGCATGAGGGCTTCCGTCCAGACGAAGAGCTTGAAGTTGACGCTTGAGTCACCCAGTTCATAAACTCGCGTGGTAATAGGCTTACTCAGGTCGGTACCCTCCAACTGCAAGGCGTTGGTAGCCTCTTCTACCAGTCGCTTGACCTGTGCAATGTTGGAGCCATAGGCCACACCGAATGGAATGACTTGCAGTACATAGCCGTGGTTGCGTGTCAGGTTCTTATAGTTCTTCGAGAACAATTGTGCATTCTGGAAAGTGATTACCTCACCCGTTAGGGCCTCGATGACCGTTGAAGTGTAGTTGATGCTGGTCACGCGACCTGTGGTGTCGTCAATCTGTATCAGGTCGCCCACCTTGATGCGGCCAGTCATGAGTGAGATGCCATAGTAGATGTTCTCGATGATGTCTTTCGAAGCGAAACCGATACCTGTTGACAAACCACCTGTGATTACCAGTAACCACTCCATAGAGACATTGAGAATGGTCATGGAAATCAGGAACCATGAGCCCCAAACTATTACTTGCAGCACGTTCTTGCCCATCACCTCGCGACTGGCTGCCGTGTCTGGGTCTTTGGTCTGGAAGTGCATGCGCATCAGCTGCAAAACGGTGCGGTTAATGTATTTGAAGAGGAACCACATGGTGATAACCATAGCCAGCGTCAGAATGCTTAACTTCAGGTTCTTCAAATCTATAAAGTAGTATTTGAAAGCCTTCCAACAGAGGTCACTGAGGTTGAAGACGTCGGCAGCCCAATAGACGCTTATCATCACTGAGCAGACACCCATGACGGGCAGCAGTACCTCGCTAGAAAGGTCGTAGGCCCAGGTCTGAGTTACAGGGCGCTCGGCAAAGTGATGGCGTAGGCCATAGAGTTTCATATATTGGCTGACGCAGGTGATGGTGAGAATACAGGTCAGCTGCATAATCCACCATATCAGTATCTGTACTGCCAGCAATGTGTAGCCTACCCATGAGCACACGACACTGGCAAGGAAGACGGTCAATGAGATATAGGTATAGAACATATCCCAGCGGGGCACGTTCTTATTGTGGCGACGTATTACGTTCCACTGCCACAGCGCACAGATGAGCAGGATAGGCGGGAAGGTGATGTTGACCAACTCATTCGGTATCAACATGATACGGATGGCGATAACCAAGAAACCTACGAAGAGTAGGGGAGTGTAAATGCGGAAAGCACTCTTGATTTGGTTGCCCGTCACGCGTAGCAGCAGGGATATCAAGATGACACCCAACAGCCATGCATATTCTACCAGCAGGTTGGCGGCCATGATGAAGAAGTTCTGGTCGGTCAATGCCAGCGTGATACCCAGAATGAGGGCAAAGGTAATGGTCGTCGTTGCCATCGTGATGCAGGTACGCTTCTTCATGAACTCCTCAGTACGGAAGCGCTTGGGCACTATGTAACGGATAGCCAGGAAGTTGAGCAGCGTAGCAATGATGGCATAGAAAATGGTAGAGATGAGCAGACCGAAAATCCAGCGGCTGTCCCACTGTGAATGGGCATTGGGCCGATATTTCTTCTCTACCGTGCGCTCCATGGTCCGCCAGTAGCGGTTCCAACTCTTGATGATGGTGAAGTAGCTGTCGCCACCATTCTTGAAGATGTTGGTCTGTATGTCGTAATAGCGCTTATGGGCATAGTCGTTCAGGTTGCTCAAGCGCTTTTCCGTCATGTCGTAGTAGCGGATGTAGTCTTGCAGCGTGGTACGATTCTCTTCCAGTGAGTTGCGGATATTGGTGGCCAGCGTCATACAGACGTTACGGTCAGTCTTGCCCTTGTCGTCAAGCAACGTGATGGGCATCGACTTCAGTGAGGTGATGAGTGAGTCGTAGCGTGCTATTTCCGAGTCAGTTTTCTCCATGAACATTTGGAAGGGCAGCTGCTGGCGACGGAAGTCGTGATACTGCTCAGTAGCCTCATGGCAGGCATAGGTCAGGTCGAAGACGTAGTCCAACTTCTGGGAATAGAGCATCAGCGAGTTCTGGTTTGAGCGCTGCATGGTTTCCATCAGTCGCTGACGAACCTGGTCACTCTGCTTGCGGTTCATCTCTATCTGCTGTGACAGTTCACGGTGGTGCATAGTAAGCTCCGTGCGCAATATCTGCAACGTCTGCTGCAGGTCTTTCTCCTTCAGCACAGCTTGTGCACTTATCGTGGTGAGCAGCACCAACAATATGGTTAATATCCTCTTCATTCCGCCTATTTCTCTAATTTTTCGTGCAAAATTAAAAAAAAAATATGAATTATGCATTATGCATTATAAATTATTTTGTAATTTTGTGGCAAAATAAAACGTAAACCAATATGATACTAATTGCTGATAGTGGAAGCACCAAGACAGACTGGACGCTCCTACACTCTACTAATCCTTTGTTGAAGAGTGAGGAAATCGCTACGTTCCGAACCCAGGGCATCACCCCCATTCACCAGACGGCAGGTGATATTCGCGACATCATTGAGCGCGAATTGTTACCGCAGCTATCGAGCTTTCCTCGTGCCAAACTCATTGCGTCGGGTGTGTTGGAAAGTCCGTTGTTGCAGAACCTGCACCTCTTTTTCTATGGCAGTGGCTGTACACCAGCTCACGTGCCTATGATGATTCAGCTGCTGAATGAGGAACTGTCGCCCAAGACCGTCGAGGTACATAGCGACCTGATGGCTGCTGCTCGTGCGCTGTGTGGCCACGAGGCAGGTATGGCCTGTATTCTCGGCACAGGTGCAAACAGTTGTCTGTATGACGGTGAACATATCGTGCAGAATACGCCTGCGCTGGGCTATATCCTTGGTGACGAGGGTAGTGGCTCTGTATTGGGACGTCTGTTCCTGAACGCTATCTTCAAGAATCCTGCTCTGGCTGATGTGCGCGACGAGTTCCTGAAGGTTAACAAGTGGGAACAGAAAGATATTATCCAGAAAGTGTATCGTGAGCCGATGGTTAACCGCTGGCTGGCCTCGCTGTCGCCATTCATCCTGGAGCATATCGCCAATCCTTATATCAAGCAGTTGGTGATTGATAACTTTCGTGACTTCTTCCGCAAGAATATTGTGCCCTACAACCGTCCCGATCTGCCTGTGCACTTCGTGGGTTCTATGGCTCACCACTATCTCGACCAGCTGAAGGAGGCTGCTCATGCTGAGGGCTTCACAGTGGGCAATATCCTGCAGAGTCCTATTGAGGGTCTTATCACTTATCACGGAACACCAGCACAGACATTATGAAGAAATTGTTTTTCCTGGCCATTGTGGCCCTGTCGATGATAGCCTGCAACAAGCAGCAGACCGACGATAATCCGTTTGTTCATGTTGTTGACGGCCATTTCATTCGCGACGGTAAACCTTATTATTATGTAGGCACTAATTTCTGGTATGGTGCTATCCTTGCCTCTGAGGGACAGGGTGGCAACCGCGATCGCCTGGCTACCGAGCTCGATGCGATGAAGCGTATGGGTATCGACAACCTACGCATCCTTGTGGGTGCCGATGGTGAGCGTGGCGTGAAGACCAAGGTGGAACCAACGTTGCAGATTGAACCAGGTGTTTACAACGATACCATCCTCGCTGGTCTCGATTACCTGCTCATGGAGATGGGCAAGCGCCACATGGTAGCAGTGCTCTATCTGAACAACTCGTGGGAGTGGAGTGGGGGCTACGGTTTCTATCTGGAGCATGCCGGTGAGGGTAAGCAGCCGCGTCCAGACGATGTGGGATACCCTGCTTTCATGGAGGCGATGAGCAAGTTTGCCTCGAACACCAAAGCGCATGCACTGTTCTATGATCACATTCGCTATATTGTCTCGCGTACCAATCGCTACACGGGTGTGAAGTACGTTGACGACCCCACCATCATGTCGTGGCAGATAGGTAACGAGCCGCGTGCCTTTTCCAAGGAGGCGTTACCTGACTTCGAGAAGTGGCTTGGTGAAGCATCGGATGTTATCCGTGCATTGGATAAGAACCACCTTATCTCTATTGGTAGCGAGGGCTCGTGGGGCTGTGAGAACGACTACGACTGTTATGAGCGCATCTGCAGCAACAAGAATGTGGACTACTGCAATGTCCACCTTTGGCCCTACAACTGGGGCTGGGCTAAGCCCGACTCGCTGGTGGAGAACCTGCCAAGAGCCTGCGACAATACCAAGGACTATCTAGACCGTCACCTGACTATCTGTCACCGTCTGCGCAAACCACTTGTGATGGAAGAATTTGGCTATCCTCGCGATGGTTTCTCCTTCTCGCCTACCAGTACCACTGAAGGTCGCGACGGCTATTACCGTTTCGTATTCTCCTTCGTGGCTGAGAATGCCGAGACCGGTGGCATCTTTGCCGGATGTAATTTCTGGGGCTGGGGCGGTATGGCTCAGCCTAAGCACGAGCAGTGGCAAGTGGGTGATGACTATACAGGAGACCCCGCACAGGAGGCACAAGGCCTGAACTCCGTATTCGCTTCTGACACCACCACACTGGCTATTGTCCGCCAGCAGGTAGAGCGCATGCGGAAAGTTATCGCTAACCTCTAACTCTTACATTCTCTTCTACAGTCTCACGCCAAATGACACGCGGGCGTAGGCATCGTAGATGTTAACTTTGCAGTGATCACCAATAAAGCAGTTTCTCCAGTTATAGGCTATGCCGAGACGCAGGTCAAGGTTTAGCCGGAACATGCTATAGTCCACATCGACCATGTTCTCTTTATATCGGAGGCAGCAAATAATCATTTTTCCTATCATTGTGATTTTTCTACATCTCGGATTCGGATGCAAAGATACTAAAAAAAATGAGTTAAAGGGTTATGAATAATGAATTATTTCAGAAAAAGTAGTAATTTTGCAAGCTGAATGGAAAAAGCAAGCTTTATGAAGAAGATGCTGATGATGGCGGCGATTGCTATGATGACTACAGTGGTGTTGACGTCCTGCGAGAAAGACGATGATAGTGACGACTGGGAGCCCTCGCTTCCCAGCCAGCGCACCGTGATGGTTTATATGGCGGCAAAGAACAATTTGGCTATTGCGGCGAGTAATGATATCAGCGAGATGGAGGAGGGCATGGTTGAAGTTCCTGCCAATAGTACGGTAGTGTTGTTTGTGGACAAGCTTACGAGTAATCCCTATATTGCCAAGCTGACAAACGATAAGAAGACCCCTCTTCAGGTTCTCTACCAATACACCTCATCACGCTACGACTCTGACCCTGCGACGTTTCGTGAAGCTATAGAGAAGATGATGGAGCTGTGTCCTGCCAATGAATATGCCTTGGTGCTGTGGGGACACGGAACAGGGTGGGCTGTTACCAACGACTCTGTACCGAGTGAGCCTTCACGCCGTGCTTACGGCTACGACAGTAGTAACGGCAAGTGGATGAATATCACGCAGATGGTTACTGCTCTTGACGGACTGCCGAAGATGAAGTTTATCTTTGCCGACTGCTGTAACATGGCATGTGCCGAGGTGGCCTATGCACTGCGCAACCGTACGGAATATCTGATAGGTTCGCCTGCAGAGATACCTGGCTTTGGTGCTCCTTACCATCTGCTTATGAAGGAACTGTTTAACACCAGCGATACCTTCTACAAGAATATTGTCGATACCTATTATGACTACTATGCCAACGACTATGTCTTGAATATTACTGAGAGGATGAAGTGGCCTTACATGATAGATACTCACTACAGTGTTCCCTTGGCCGCCATCAATACAGAACATATCGAAGCGCTGGCCACCGCTACACATGACGCTGTCAGTCAGGCAGAGGGTGGCTATCCTATGTACCCAGAGACGCCCGACCTGAGTAGCATCGCCTATTATTTTGGATATGACTTCCCTGTGATGTACGACATGCGGGCCTTCATCCACCGTATTGCCCCTGCTGCTTTCGACCAGTGGGAGCGTGTCTATAAACAGGCTGTTCCCCACTATCGCATGTCAATGAAGTGGATGACGGATTGTGATGGAGACCGTAATTCAAGCGGTTACTACCCGAATTTCTATAACCTGATAGGCGATTTTGACTCCTTCGATGCAACGCTGCCTTATGGTTGCGTCAGCATGTTCATACCCAAGGTGGGCGATGGCTATGACCAAGGTGACCATTGCTATAATCAGCGTGCCTGCAACTTCGAGTGGAACAGGTTGATGGAATGGAATAATTATGGCTGGACATTCATCCAGCCATAAGCCCCCGATTTTCTGTCCAACACCAGCTAACTATTTTATTTCTTATCCTTGCAGAAACAAACCTAGTAGAAGATGCATAAGGGCTGAAAATGCATTGCAACGCCACACCCTCAAAGAGAGAACCGTCCCGTTTGTTTGAGATACCTCTTTGGCTGTTCGGTTTGTTGTATTAGCTAGCTTGGAGAGGGAGAGACTACTTCGTTGAGTGAAGAGTTAAGAGTGAAGAGTGAAGAAGTGTGGTTCTCTGACCAAGGTCAGAGAACTCGTAGTCAGAATGGGCCACAGCCCATACATGACGTGGTCGTGAGCGCCGTAATTGCTGCGGTGGCGGCTGTGCCACTGGGACAGGTCCCTGTCAGGTGGAAGAGGGATGAGGGATGAAGGAAGATGGAAGATCATGTTAATCTTTCAAGCAACCAATTGGAACCACAAAGATGCCGTCTGGCCGCTGGTATGCGTAGGGGCCAACTGCTGTTAGAACCATCTTGAATGAAGGTTTCTTCATTTTCGTTGTATCAATGGTATCGGCAAGTGTATTCAATGCGTCAGCACCATCGTTTATCAACTTCTCGCCACCGAGTTTCACCTCTATCAGTCCATACGTGCCATTACGACGATGCAGTACGGTGTCACACTCCAGTCCTGAACTGTCGCGATAATGATAGAGCTTCCCGTCGAGTGCTTCGGCAAACACACGCAGGTCGCGTACAGCCAAGTCCTCAAAGATGAGTCCAAACGAATCCAAATCGTTTATCAGGTCTTTGGGGCCAAGGCCTAACGATGCTGTTCCAATGCTTGGGTCAACGAAATGGCGTGTGTCGCTGGTACGAATAGCCGCCTTGCTGCGGATGTTGGGATTCCATGCGTCGAGGTCTTCAATCACGAAAAGTTTCCTCAGTGCCTTGATATAGTCGGCAACGGTATCTTCGTCAAGCGTTTTTGCGTCGTTTGAAAGCATATCGGCCTTGATGGTGCTGTAAGGTACTTGCTGAGAAATGTTTCGTGCATACGAACGTAGCAGCAGACGTGTGCGCTCTGGACTGCGTTTTACACCGTCTACACGTTGTATATCTCTTTCTGCAATATCATCAACATAGCCAAAGGCCTGATCTAAGGCAATATCACCTTCGAGCAGTGTGGCTTGTGGCCAACCACCACGGCAAGTCAAATAGGCAATCTGTTCCAAGTCGATGCTATTCGGTTGTGGTTCGAACGTCTCGCCATCGAAGAGTTTTGCCAGACTGACGCTACCAGTAGATTCGCCAGACTCAAACAGACTCATCGGGCGCATCTTTACTCTGCCAATACGGCCCGTTCCGCTGTGAACGGTATCTTCTGCCTGTGGTGCAACTGTAGAACCTGTCAGGATGAATTGAGAAAATGCACTTCGCTTATCTACTTCATTACGGATGGTGTCCCATAGTTCTGTTATCGTCTGCCATTCGTCAATCAGTCTGGGTGTTTCACCCTGAAGGAGTGTTTTCGAACTGATTTCCATCATCTGCCTGCTCTGTTTCAATACCTCAGTGTCACCTAAGTCAAGCAGACTCTTGGCTTGCTGTCGTGCTGTCGTTGTCTTACCGCACCATTTAGGCCCTTCAATCAAAACTGCACCCTTGCCTGCCAGCTTGCGAGCCAATAACCTGTCTGCAATTCTTGGTTTGTACATATTCTTCATCGTTTTTCTTTCTGTTTACTGGTCGCAAAGTTACTGATTTATATTGAATTATCCAAATGTTTTTACAATTTTTCGGTTGTTTGTTGTAATTTTGTTCGGTTGTTTGTGGTGATTTTGTTCGGTTGTTTGTGATAATTATGCCACTGGGACAGAGGTGATAGGTCCGTGTCAGGTGGAAGATGGAAGAGGGAAAATGGATGATGGAAGAGGCCTTGCATAAGTACAGCCTCCAGTCACCTTGGTTTGAATAACGACCTTTGAGAGTGTCACAAAAGAGGACCGACAGCACCCGATGTCTGTCAGTCCTCTTTCTTCTTTAAAATGGACCGTGACCCATACACGTTTAGAGTCCCTTCTCCAACCTAAAGGTATGGAGTGTGGCGTTGC
>R23__coassemble_494_pt1 | contig 25946 bp, 19 predicted proteins | sample R23__metabat2_high_PE_030 | metagenome-assembled genome bin R23 | reverse complement strand
ATTAAAAAAAGAAAAAAGGAAAAATAAAAATAATGCTATGTTTAAAACAGAGTGGAAAGAGCAAGGGTTTATTGATGAACCAGTAACAGAAGGTACAGATCTAAAGGCTGAGATTCGTCGCTTGTGTAAAGAGAAAGATGCTATTATTTTAGCACATTACTATACTATAGGAGATATCCAGGATATAGCCGACTTTGTAGGCGATTCATTAGCTTTAGCTCGCAAGGCTGCAGAGACAGATGCGAAGATAATGGTGATGTGTGGTGTACATTTCATGGCAGAGACTTGTAAGCTGCTTTCTCCTGATAAGATAGTATTATGTCCAGACCTGAATGCTGGTTGTTCTTTGGCTAATAGTTGTAAAGCAGAAGACCTGAAGAAATTCAGGGATGAGCATCCTGGTTATCAAGTTATTTCATATGTCAATACTACTGCTGCTGTAAAAGCGTTGACAGACGTTGTAGTTACTAGTGGTAATGCGAAGAAAGTTGTCGATCAGTTGCCAAAGGATGCAAAAATTATCTTTGGTCCTGACTACAATCTTGGTAACTATATCAATGAGGTAACAGGTAGAAATATGCTGCTTTGGAATGGTGGCTGTCATGTACATGAGCGTTTCTCTGTAACAAAGATATTAGAGCTTAAGAAGCAGTATCCTGATGCTATTGTAATGGCTCATCTGGAGTGTAAGGGTCCTGTATTGGCTGTTGCTGATGTAAAGGGAAGTACAGCAGATATGCTTAAGTATGCGAGGGAAAACGGTACATCACAATTTATAGTGGCTACAGAGGCCGGTATTTTGCACGAGTTGCAGAGAAATTGTCCAGACAGTCAGTTTATCCCTGTGCCTCCTGAAATCAGCGAGAGCGGCTTGGAATGCAGCTGTAACGAGTGTCAATATATGAAGATGAATACGCTCTTGAAGATATATAATTGTTTAAAACACGAATGGCCTTCTGTTGAGGTTGATGAAAGTATCGCTAAAGAGGCTGTTAAACCTATACAAAGAATGCTGGAGTTGAGTTAATCTCCAGCATTTTCTTTTGTATTATTGCTTAAATGCGAAGAATCGCTGTCCTAAGTAGTTAAGCGCTGTAAATAGACACATACCAAATGTCATAGATACATTCTCCTGAACAGTAATACTATAGCCTGATAACAGCCACATCATCAATGGCTTGGCAACGCTATATGCAATAACATAGCATACAGCAATATTAATGATGAATTTGGCTATCGACTTCCAACTACTACCATGATAGCTAAACGTAAAGTACCTGTTTAGGAAATAGCTTACGATACTACCAACAATATAGTTGGATGCTGACGATATCCAATAGCTGAAATGAAAGACATTATAGAATACGAACATCACAGTTGCACCAACTGTGACATTCACCATACCTACTAAGACAAACTTTATGAATGTCTTGTCAGTAAATAGCGATACTATCTTATTATAGCTATCTTGCATACAGTACCTTTACTACCATCACTCATCGCAGTAGCCACCATATAGACACCAGAGGCCACTCTCCTACCCTTCTTGTCACATCCATCCCAAACGAAGGTACCACCATTTGAGCGTCCTTCAGCTATGAGTGCTCCATTAGAAGCCAATATTTTTACATCAGCATCATAGGTAAGACCAGTAATAGTGATAGGACCTGTATAGCTTGGTTCTACAGGATTAGGATAAGCCCAAACGTTATCTTTCGTCATCTCATCATTAGCTTCTGTAGCATCGCTAACATATGAACAAAGACCTTTGTCAGTAAGGAAGAATACCTCACCTGTCTGACTGTTAATAGAGATAGACAATACGTTATCTGATATAAGTGGGGAATTCTCTGAAGTAAAGTGTTGTAACTGTGTCATATTGTCTTCACTGACAAGGAAAACACCATTGTTGACAGTTCCAAACCATTTTCTTCCACCACCATCAATAGCAATCATATAAATACCTATACCTGTAAGTAGATAGTCGGCCAAGTTTGTACCATCATTACGTGGTACTTTCTCCTGATAAAACACTACATTATCTTGCCCTACCTCATCACTTTTGATGTATAATGGTCCTTTATTGGTAGCCACCCACATATTATGGCTCTTATCTTCTATGATGTTATAAATTAGAATATTGGTGTTATATGAAACACCATCCTGATTAGTGAAATCCTGATACTTGAATATCTTATCATTTTTTATATCATAGCATACAACACTTTGGCTATTCCAACTGGTATTGACAAACCACAATAAACCACGACTGTCTATCATCACGTTTCTCATACCTTCCATACCCACTTTCTCATGTCTGAAGAAAAGGTCTGACTTGGTATGTTTCTCCCATTTTCCTTCTTTTGTAAGTAATAGTATATTCACATCGTAAGCCTGGCTATTGATAACCCACAAATTGCCATTATCATCATATTTGATACCATTGACAAGTGTGTAATCGTTTCCAAAAACAGTTGAATTATCAGCTGACGTAGCAGGTTTTAGCGGACTGTTTTCTTTATAATGATAAGCTTTTAACTGTCCGTTCTGAAACTCATAGAGTCCACAGCGACCAGCTACTGCCACATGATTTGGATCTGTAGGATCTACATCTATACAATTAATATCTTCGTAGGCGAAACCTGTAACACTACTAATAGTTTGTGGATAGAGCGTCCAATTATTACCATCAAGTACTTGCACAGTTCCTATATGGCTCATACCATATATACCTGACAAGAACTGGCCACCAGTAGTATAGAGCTTTCCATTAATGAATTTAGACTCGTAGAACCAGTTATACTTAGGACCGTCTGGCTGGAGCGTTTTCACCAGTTCTATGTATTTGTCATAGTCGCTATTATCTTCTTCTGGCAGGGTTTTAGGATAGTCAGGATGATTAGGTGTATAGGTATCGGCTATTTCAGCACGCTGGACATTAACTTTGACTATACCAAAGCCACAGATGAGGTAAGCGTAAATGCCATCAATGCGTACACTACTGACGGTCTTATCACCAGTAATAGACTTAGTATAGAAATCACTGATATTGATAATGTTTCCATTAGTCTCTACCAGGTCTATATTTGAATTATTATACACAACTACAAGACGTTTAGCCTGCTTACACCAGCGGATATGCTTAATATCCACATCGCTCATGCCATTCACCTTGTCGTAGGTGTAAATGCTCTTGTCGTTCTGGTTATACTGATAGAGTGCGCCAGAAGCCATCACAAAAAGGTCATTGCCAGCTGACTGTATCTGCTTTGGTTCAGCATACGATAAATAGTTATGCCAAGAACCAATCTGGGCAATACATAATGCATAATTCATCATGCATAAAAATACAGCAACAGCAAATCTCTTCATATCGTTTAGAGCGTCTTTAAGTATTCTACCAGCTTCTGGGTGGCTCGTGCACGATGGCTAATCTGATTCTTGATATCAACACCCAGTTCAGCAAAGGTCTTGTTGTATCCTTCCGGCTGGAATATGGGATCGTAGCCAAAGCCCTGCCCACCACGTTTCTCAGTGATTATGTCACCATTCACGATGCCTTCGAAGGTAGTTACCTTTCCGTCTATTATTAACGCAATAACGGTACGGAATCGTGCCTTACGATTGTTATTATTTGCTAATTCGTGCAGTAGTTTCTTCATGTTAGCCTCAGAGTCGTGTCCTACCCCACCCGCATAACGGGCGCTATAGACTCCTGGTGCACCTCCCAGCGCTTCACACTCTAGACCTGTGTCGTCAGCAAAGCAGTTGACGTGATACTTATCATAGACATACTGAGCCTTTATCAGCGCGTTGTCTTTCAGTGTCTGTCCCTTCTCAGGAATATCCTCATGACAGCCGATATCTTTGAGCGACATGACTTCAAACTGGTTACCCAAAATGTTGCGTACTTCTGTCAGCTTGTTTTGGTTATTAGTGGCAAAAACTATCTTCATTTTCTTCTTCTTTTGTTCTTTGAGTTTCACATGCATCTCGTCGAAACCTTCACCATAGACACCAATGACGCTTGACTGCGATACGAAGGCGTTAGGGTCAATCATCTTGATGAGACGGAACATGTTGATGCTCTCGTTTTTCTTGGCCAGAATACAGAGCACTTTCATCTGTCGGCCTGTGTACCAGCCGTGACCATCGAGAATCGTTACGCCGTGGTCCATTTGCGTACCAATAGCATTAGCTATCTCCTGCCATTTCTGTGAGAATATCATGAACTGTACCGACTGCCTGCGAGCATTCATCACGTAGTCCAGCACGTAGTTTTCCATAGTCATTACACAGAAGCCGAACATCACCTTGTGAGCGCGTTCCATGTAGGTACCAAATTGTGGGAAAAACATACACGAGCCGATAATGCAGAAATCTGCAGCAATCAGTACGTTGCCCAGCGTTACGTTAGGATGGAACTTGTTGACAGATGCCGCAATAATATCCGTACCACCTGTTGAACCATTGTTCATAAATACAGTAGCCAGTGCGATACCTGTCATTACACAACCGATAATCATCGACATGAAATCCTGTCCCTCGCCCATCAGCTTGAAAGGTAGTCCGTTCTCCTGTTTAGGAAGGATATCTTGCGCAAACTTCAGCATAAAGTAGAGCGTAAAGATGGCAAAGATGGTCTTCATCAGGAACTTCCATCCCAATATTTTGAGGGCTACGATCAGCAATAAACCATTGATGATGATATAGGTATTCTCCAAGTGGAATCCTGTGGCGTAGTAGATGATAGCTGAAAGACCTGTCACACCACCAGCTACTATCTTGTAGGGCATCAAGAAGACGGTAAATGATATCGTATAGACAGCAAGGCCAAGGGCTATGAATAAATAGTCCTTGACCTCGTTCAGAATCAACTTATGATTTATTGTCATTTACTTTTTGAAAACGATGTTCACCATACGCTTCGGGACGATGATAACCTTCATGATTTCTCCCTCAATGTACTTCTTGGCGCGCTCGTCAGCAAGCACAGTGTCCTGAATGGTTTGGTTGTCAGCATCTGCAGCAAACTCCATATCAAAACGAGTCTTACCGTTAAAGGCTACACCCAGCTTGACAGAGTTCTCTACGAGATACTCCTCATTCCATGTAGGCCATTTAGCATCGCAAACACTACCCTGCTCGCCTAGTGCCTCCCAAAGCTCTTCAGTAATGTGGGGTGCGAAGGGAGCCATAAGGATAACTAGCGTCTTCAGTAGTTCGCGGTTCTTACACTTCAGTTGTGCCAACTCGCCTACGCAGATCATGAAGGCAGAGATAGAGGTGTTATATGAGAATACCTCGATATCCTGTGTCACCTTCTTGATGAGCTTATGAACGCTCTTCAGCTGGTCACGTGTAGGCTCTGCATCGTCAACGAGCAGCTTGCCCTCAGCATTATCGCGACTATTACCATAGAACAGTGCCCAGAACTTCTTCAGGAAGCGGTGACAGCCATCGATACCGTTGGTGTCCCAGGGCTTCGACTGCTCTACAGGACCCAGGAACATCTCATAGAGACGTAGGGTGTCAGCACCATATTTCTCAACAATCATGTCTGGGTTCACCACGTTGAACATCGACTTCGACATCTTCTCAACAGCCCATCCGCAGATGTATTTGCCGTCTTCGAGGATGAACTCAGCGTTGTTGTATTCAGGGCGCCAAGCCTTGAAGGCCTCGATGTCGAGCACATCAGCAGAAACGATGTTCACGTCGACGTGGATTGGTGTGGTGTCCTTATAGTTGCTGCGCAGGTTGAGGCTGACAAACTTACCCTTGTCTTGACCCTCGTCTTCGATGCGGTATACGAAGTTTGAGCGACCCTGAATCATACCCTGATTGACCAGCTTCTTGAAAGGCTCATCCTCGCAAGAGTAGCCAGAATCGTAGAGGAACTTGTTCCAGAAACGACTATAGATCAGGTGACCTGTAGCATGCTCCGTACCACCTACATAGAGGTCTACATTACGCCAGTATTCGTCAGCATCCTTGCTAACCAGTGCCTTTTCGTTCTTGGGGTCCATATAGCGCAAGTAGTAGGCGCTAGAACCTGCAAAGCCAGGCATTGTGTTTAGCTCCAATGGGAAGACGGTTTTATTGTCGATAGCAGAACAATCGACCACACTATCGGTCTTGGTATCCCAAGCCCAGTGCTTGGCGCGTCCCAATGGGGGTTCACCAGTCTCTGTGGGCTGGTACTTGTCAATCTCTGGCAGTTCCAAAGGCAGACACTCCTTGGGAATCATATAAGGCATGTCGTCCTTGTAGTAAACGGGGAACGGCTCACCCCAGTAGCGCTGACGAGAGAAGATGGCATCGCGCAGACGGTAGTTGACTTTCACGCGACCCAGATTATGTTCTGTCACATATTTCTTGGTAGCAGCGATAGCTTCCTTAACCGTCAGACCATTCAGAGAGAACTTGCTGCTGGCTGAGTTGCAGACAATACCCTCCTTGGCATCGTAGCTCTCTTCAGAAACATCAGCACCCTCAATCAATGGGATGATAGGCAAGTTAAAATGCTTGGCGAAGGCATAGTCGCGACTATCGTGGGCAGGAACAGCCATGATGGCACCTGTACCATAACCAGCGAGCACATATTCAGATATCCAGATGGGAATCTTCTCGTCAGTAAATGGATTGATGGCATACGAACCTGAGAACACACCAGTCACCTTGTGGTCCATCTGGCGCTCACGCTCTGTACGCTTCTTGACATAGTCAAGGTACTTGTCAACCTCAGCCTTCTGGTCGGCAGTAGTCAGTTCTGCTACGAGTTCTGACTCAGGTGCCAGTACCATGAAAGTCACACCAAACATCGTGTCGGCACGAGTGGTGAAAATGGTGAAATGCTTATCGCTGTCAGCAACGTTGAACTCAACCTCCGTACCCTCTGAGCGACCAATCCAGTTGCGCTGGGTTTCTTTCAGCGAGTCCGTCCAGTCAATATCCTCCAGACCATCAAGCAAGCGCTGTGCATAGGCACTGACGCGCAGACACCACTGGCGCATCTTCTTCTGCTCCACAGGGTATCCACCACGTTCAGAGACACCATTGATAACCTCGTCGTTGGCCAATACGGTACCTAGAGCCGGACACCAGTTTACCATAGTCTCTGCCAAGTAGGCAATACGATAGTTCATCAGTACCTCCTGCTTCTTTTTCTCAGAGAAACCAGCCCAATCGGAAGCCGTAAAGTGCAGTTCTTCAGTACCAAGAGCGTGACAATCCTCAGTACCCATCAGTTCGAAGTGCTCAATGAGCTTGATGGTGGGCTGAGCCTTGTGTGACGAAGTGCTGTAGTAGCTCTTGAACATGCGTTGGAAAGCCCACTGCGTCCACTTATAGTAAATGGGGTCGCAGGTGCGCACCTCGCGTTCCCAGTCGAACGAGAATCCTATCTTGTCCAGCTGTGAGCGATAGCGGTTGATGTTCTCCACCGTGGTCTTCTCAGGGTGTTGCCCCGTCTGAATAGCATACTGCTCAGCGGGCAATCCATATGCGTCGTAACCCATAGGATTCAGCACGTTGAAACCCTGCAGGCGCTTGTAGCGGGCATAAATATCGCTGGCGATATAGCCAAGTGGGTGACCGACGTGAAGTCCAGCGCCACTGGGGTAGGGGAACATGTTCAGCACGTAGAATTTCTTCTTCGTGGGGTCTTCCGTTACGCGATAAGTTTTCATTTCTACCCATCGCTTCTGCCATTTCTGTTCAATGTCTCTGAAGTTGTATTCCATAACTGTATATGTGTTTTTATTGTTTCTAACAATACTATTAACGTGCAAAGATACGCATTTTCCGTGAAACAGCCAAGAAAACAAGGAAAATATCATTGATATATTTCCATATCAGCCTGATACGCGTCTGTATCAGCCTAGTAAGCACCCCTTATTAGCCTAATACGCGTCTGTATTAGCCTAATAAGCACCCTTTATCAGCCTAATACGGAGCACTCACAAAAAAGTTTGTATTTTTATTGTATATCTCAAATATTGTTTGTATCTTTGCGCCTACAAACTGATTATTACTCATTATTAACTTTAAATTTATATGCTTATGAACAAAATTTTACGCTATTCTTTCATGGCTTTATTGGCTATGATGGTTGGTAATGTGATGGCTGATGAAGCTACGATGAAGTATTCTGGTAGTACAACAGCTAACATGAAAGCAGACGGTTCTAATGAGGCTGCATCAGTTGGTCTTAATGATTCTGAGTGGTCCGTTGTTGCCAGCAAGGGTGCTGCTTCGAATGCTCCGGGTTTGAATAAGGCAGGTGATATTCGTCTTTATTGGCATGCAGATGGCGGTAATACCATTACTGTTAGTTCACTTACAAATGCTACTATAAGTAATATTGCTATCACATTCACGGGTGCTGAGTATAGCAATGTTTCTGTAACCGCTAATGGTGCAGCAGTCACTGGTACAGATGGCAATTATGCAATCAACAATACTTCATTTGTTCTTGGTAATGCAAACACTACTAATGCTCAAGTACGTATCTCTCAGATTGTGATAACTTATGCCGGTGGTACTCCTATTACTATTAAAGTGCCAGAGTTCAGCGTAGCTGGTGGCTTGTATTTTGAGCCTCAGACGGTTGCTTTGACTTGCGAGACAGAGGGTGCTAAGATTCTCTATACCATCCCCGCTGGCGAGGATCCTGTATACACTGACGACGAGAACTACACTGGTGTATTCTATAATGGTACTCCTCTGACTATTACAAAGAACACCATCATCAAGGCTATGGCTGTGAAGGATGGTCAGACCAGTAGCATCGTAACTGCTAAATACACAATTGTCAACACAACGGGTAAGGGTACTGAAGCAAGTCCATTCTCTGTAGCTGACGCTCTGCAGGTAATTGGTGCTTTAGATAATGGTCAAACCACTACTGAGACCTATTTTGTAAAGGGCTATATCGTTGGTACTCCCGATTTCCAGCGTAATAATGAGCAAGTGTTGTATGGTAATTGCAACTTTGACATTGCTGATGCAAAGGGTGGCAGCGATAAACTGACTATCTTCCGTGCAAAGAGTTTCGATAATCAGCAATTCACCGAAGAAAATGTTACTGAAAAGATTATCGATGAGAACGATTTGGTTACACTTGTAGGTAAGCTTCAGAAGTATGTAAAAGATGAGGTGGTTACTCCAGAGTTGAGTAGTTGCTATCTGATTTCTGTAGAGAAAGGAGGGTCCGATGGCATCACAAACGTCAACGCTGCTAAGGCTGAGAATGCTGTTCGCTACAACCTCGCTGGTCAGAAGGTTGGCAACGACTTCAAGGGCGTTGTCATTATGAACGGTAAGAAGGTCGTGCTGAAGTAACATTTAAATAACTTAATAAAGGGCGGAACTCTTGGTAGTTCCGTTCTTTTTTTGTACCTTTGACCAAGGGTCAAGGTACTTACGTTCGAAAAAACTCAAAATTCTTTTGGCTTTTTGCTCACTTATTCGTACCTTTGCAGCTGTTATGGCAAAGGAACTGACACCCATGATGAAGCAGTTTTTCGACCTCAAGGCAAAGCACCCTGAGGCCTTGTTGCTGTTTCGCTGCGGTGACTTTTATGAGACATATTGTGACGATGCTGTCACTGCATCGCAGATTCTGGGTATCACTTTGACCCATCGCAACAATGGTTATAACAAGGGCGACGAGATGGCTGGATTTCCTCACCATGCGCTGGACACCTATCTGCCAAAGCTCATCAGGGCCGGCAAGCGTGTGGCCATCTGTGACCAGCTGGAAGACCCCAAGCTGACGAAGAAGCTTGTGAAGCGAGGCATCACAGAACTGGTGACGCCTGGCGTGACGATGAGTGATACGGTGCTGAACTATAAAGAGAATAACTTCTTGGCATCTGTACATTTCGGCAAGGGTGCTTGTGGTGTAGCTTTCCTCGATATCTCGACGGGTGAATTCCTGACAGGCGAAGGCACCTACGACTATGTGGAGAAGCTTATTGGTTCATTTCAACCCAAGGAGGTGCTCTACGACCGCGAATACCGCCACGATTTTGAGCGCTACTTTGGTACACGTCTGTGTACCTTTGAGATGGACGACTGGGTATTCACGGAGCAGACAGCCCACCAAAAGCTCTATCGCCACTTCAATGTGAAGTCGCTGAAGGGCTTTGGTGTTGACCACCTGAAGAATGGTGTCATTGCCGCTGGTGCCATTCTGCAGTATTTGGAACAGACGCTGCACTCGCAGATAGCACATATTACCACACTTGCACGCATCGAGGAAGACAAATACGTGCGTCTGGATAAGTTTACCGTCCGCTCATTGGAGCTGGTAAGTACCATGCAGGAAGACGGCAAGTCGCTGTTGGATGTCATTGACCGCACGGTATCGCCTATGGGTAGTCGTCTGTTGCGTCGTTGGCTTGTGTTCCCATTGAAAGACGAGAAGCCTATCAACCAGCGTCTTGATATCGTAGAATACTTCTTCCGCGAGCCTGATTTCCGTGAGTGTATCGACGAGCAGTTACACCATATTGGCGACTTGGAACGTATCATTTCAAAAGTAGCCACAGGTCGTGTGTCGCCACGTGAGATGGTGCAGATGAAGGTTGCGTTGCAAGCCATTGAACCCATCAAAAATGCTTGTCTGCAGGCCGCCAACGAGGCATTGCAAAGAGTAGGGGAGCGTCTGAATGTTTGTGAACAGTTGCGCGACCGCATAGCCCATGAGATACAAAACGACCCACCACAGCTGGTAGCGAAAGGTGGTGTTATCCGCGATGGTGTAAATAGCGAACTCGACGAACTTCGTCATATCGCCTATAGTGGCAAGGACTATCTGCTGCAGATTCAGGAGCGTGAGGCTCAGGAGACGGGCATTGCCTCGTTGAAGATTGGCTATAACAACGTCTTTGGCTACTACTTGGAGGTACGCAACACCTATAAGGATAAGGTTCCACAGGAGTGGGTACGCAAGCAGACGCTGGCACAGGCCGAGCGCTACATCACACAGGAACTGAAGGAATACGAAGAGAAGATTCTGGGTGCTGAGGACAAGATTCTATCCTTAGAACAGCGCCTGTTCACAGAACTTGTTGTTGCTGCCCAAGAGTTTATCCCACAGATACAGCAGAACGCCAGCGTGATAGCCCATATCGATTGTCTGTTGAGTGCTGCGAAGACGGCTGAGGAGAACCACTATGTGCGTCCTGTCATCGACAGTAGCGACGTGATAGATATTAAACAGGGGCGTCATCCAGTCATTGAGACACAACTGCCCTTGGGCGAGCGCTATATTCCTAACGACATCTTGCTAGACCAGGAGCGTCAGCAGATTATTGTGATTACAGGTCCGAATATGGCAGGTAAATCGGCGCTGTTGCGTCAAACAGCCTTGATAGTACTGTTGGCCCAGATAGGTTCGTTTGTGCCTGCAGAGAGCGCTAGAATCGGTCTGGTGGACAAGATATTCACGAGGGTAGGGGCCAGTGATAATATTTCTCTGGGTGAATCGACATTTATGGTAGAGATGACAGAGGCGTCGAACATTCTGAATAATGTGACACCACGTTCGCTGGTATTGTTTGACGAGCTGGGACGAGGAACCTCTACCTATGACGGCATTTCTATTGCCTGGGCTATTGTGGAATACCTGCATGAGCATCCGAAGGCGCAGGCACGTACACTCTTCGCCACGCACTACCACGAGCTCAACGAGATGGAGAAGAACTTCAAGCGCATCAAGAACTATAACGTCTCTGTGAAGGAGGCAGAAGGTAAAGTCATCTTCCTGCGTAAGTTGGAGAAGGGTGGCAGTGAGCACTCCTTTGGTATCCATGTAGCAGAGATCGCTGGTATGCCTAAGAGCATTGTCAAGCGTGCCAACGTCATATTAAAGCAACTTGAATCAGATAACGCCCAAGTTGGTACTGTCGGCAAGCCCACAGCAGAAATAGCCCAGAGCCGTGAAGGTATGCAACTTTCGTTCTTCCAACTCGACGACCCTGTGCTCTGTCAGATTCGTGATGAAATACTGGGTCTTGACATCAACAACCTGACGCCTATGGAGGCGCTCAACAAGTTGAATGACATCAAGAAGATAGTGTCAGGAGGTAGGTAGGCTCAGTATGAAGCGTGCTCCATCGGTGTAGGTCTTGTCAAGATTCAGACTGCCCCCTAGCAGCACAGCCATCTTGCGGCTGATGGTAAGTCCTAATCCGAATCCTTGCTTGAAGCTGTCAGCCTTGAAGAACTTGTCGAAGACGTGGTTTTGGTTTTTCTCCTCAATACCTATGCCGGTATCGGTGATGATAAAGCGTATGGTGCCGTGGTCAGGTGTGTCGTGGACGTATAACTCTATGTTGCCTTTTTCGGTAAACTTCAGGGCATTGTCCATGAGTTGGGTGATGATGCGCTGCAGGGCCTGTTTGTTGGTGTGTATCGTGAAATCGTCCGTCAGGTCGGTAATGAAGTCAATGTTCAGGTTTCGGGTGTTGTAAGGCTGCATGTCGGCAATTATCTTTTTGCAGGCATTGTTGATGTTGACTACGTCTATCTTGTCGTAGTGCTGGCGACTTTCGTCCTGGGCTATCTCCAACAATTCATTGACGATGTTGGTAATTTCCATCGTGTTGCGGCTGATGTCTTGCAGCATGCGGTTGCGCTCAGCCTCGTCGAACTCATATTGGGGGTTGGTGATGATTTGCGCAAAACCGGTAATGACGTTCAGCGGCGTACGTATCTCATGGCTGACATGCTTGATGAATGACGTCTGCATGCGGTCAGCCTCTTCAGCACGCAGCAAGGCCACCTCCAGCTCCTGGTTGCGCAGCATCAGTTCTTTCTGGAAATGACGGCGGGTGAGGTAGCGCCAAAACATCAGACCGATGATGACCACCAGCAGCAGTACGACGGCAATGAGCCAGTAGACGCGGGCACGCTCCGCTTTCTGCTGTGTCTTGACCACCTCCATCTGGGCATTCATCTGGTTCAGGTTCTCATAGATGAAGTTGGAGTTCAGCGAGTCGATGACGTCCAGTTTGTGTTGCTGTTCAGCAATGACCATGTCTTTGTCGCCCATCATGCTATAGAGCTGTATGCGCAAATCATGGCGGCTTATATTCTCGTTATAGAGGGAGTCGTTGTTGATGTGTTCAAGTGCTTCTTGGTAATTACCGTCAAAGGCAGACTTCAGCGTAGCCATGATAGCGTCGCTCTGAGTATCCATAAGGTTGTTCTCGCGTTTATAGACACCATACTGGTCGAAGACATCGTAGAACATCTGTGCGTTGTTCTGGAAGTAGTAAGCCTGTGCCTTGATGACGAGAACATAGGCATAGTGGGTAGGATATTTTTTGCAATAGGGCAATATCGTATCTGCCAAAGCGATGGCTTTGTCGGGATTGGCAGTACTTTCCAGGTTGGCCATGCCGATATAGGCACCCACCATGCCTGCCGTATCCTTGGGCTGTACGTGGTCAATGGATTTCTGGTTGTAAAGCCTGGCCATCCTATAGTTGCCACGGTCCAAGTAGATGGTTCCCATGACGTTGTAAATCATGTCAAAACGACCGTCCTTATTTTCTGTCATCTCTTCCAGCAACGCACTAGCTTTCTGCAGTGCTACCGCCGTGCGGTGCAGATTGATTTCGTAGGTGATATCGTTGATGGCAAAGGTATAGTAAGGCTGGCGGTTGTTTTTGTTCAGCATCATCTCTTTCAACTGTTTACTGACCTTGTAGAACTCGTCTTGCTTGTCGGGCTGGGTAAACAGGTCGTAGTATTGCTGACGCAGCTGTTGCTCCTCGGTGGTGTTCTGTGCGTTGACGTTGGTGCTGAATACTGTCAGCAGGGCTATCATGGTGAGGTGCTTCATCCACTTGCCACCCGCCATGCAGCAAATGCCAATGACGACGAAGGGAATGCTGAGAATTTGTCCCATGTCGAGTGGGAGAGAGGCTTCGAAGGCTTCCTGAATCTCCTTGGTATACTCAATGAAGAAGCGGAAGGTGAAGATATAGGTGAGACACAGACCGAAAAACCAGCCCGTGCCAATCTTGTTGGCCTTCTGCTTGTGCAACCACCACATCAGGGCGAAGAGCACAGCGTAGGCCATGGCCTCGTAAAGCTGGCCAGGATGGCGAGGATAGCTATCTACCCGCTCAAAGATAAATGCCCAGGGGACATCCGTTATCTTGCCAATAATCTCTGAGTTCATCAGGTTGCCCAAACGAATAAAACAAGCAGTGATACCTGTGGCAATAGCAATATTATCGAGTACCATCCAGATGCTCAGCTTGGTCTTCCTGACATACAGCCAGAGAGCTATCATCAGTCCTAAGGTGCCACCATGAGAGGCCAGTCCTTCGTAGCCCGTAAACTTCCAACCACCATCAGCAAGAAAGTGGATAGGTAGCAGCATTTCCACAAAACCTTTCCCAGACGTGAGGAAGTAATCGGGTTGATAGAAGATACAATGGCCTAAGCGTGCACCAACAAGGATGCCAATGAAACAGTAGAAGAAGAGTGGGTCAAAGAGTTCTTCCTTGATATTCTGTTCTTTATATAGGCGCTTCACAACGAAATAGGCCAGTGCCAGACCAATCAGCCAGCACAGAGAGTACCAGCGGAAAGGCCCTATGCTGAGGCTGGGGTTCCAAACGATATATAGCAGTTCGTTCATACGTTAAATCTGAAGTGCATGATGTCACCATCCTGTACGACGTAGTCTTTACCCTCTACGCCCATCTTTCCTGCCTCGCGGACTGCAGCTTCTGAGCCATATTTCAGGTAGTCGTCGTACTTGATAACCTCTGCACGAATGAAGCCTTTCTCAAAGTCGGTATGGATAACACCAGCACACTGAGGAGCCTTCCAACCCTTTTTGTAGGTCCAAGCCTTCACCTCCATTTCACCAGCGGTGATGAAGGTCTCAAGGTTCAGCAGGGCGTATGCCTTTTTGATGAGGCGGTTCACACCACTCTCTTCCAAGCCCAGTTCTTCCAGGAACATCTGCTTATCTTCATACGACTCCAATTCAGCGATATCTTCTTCTGTCTTGGCTGCAATAATCATAGCTTCAGCGCCTTCTTCCTTAGCCAGTGCTTCTACTTTCTTGGTGAAGTCGTTACCATTCTTGGCATCAGCCTCGCCCACGTTACAAACGTAGAGCACAGGCTTAGATGTCAGCAGGAAGAGATTCTTGGCACAGTCTTGCTCGTCCTTGCTTTCAAACTCAACGATACGAGCGTTTTTGCCTTGTTCCAACACCTCTTTGTAGGCCTTGAGTACAGTAACCTCTATCTTAGCATCCTTATTGCCTGCTGCAGCGGCTTTCTCCGTCTTTGCCAAGCGACTCTCGATAGTTTCTAAGTCCTTGAGTTGCAATTCTGTATCGATAATCTCCTTGTCACGGATGGGGTCGATAGTACCATCTACATGCGTAATGTTCTCGTCCTCAAAGCAACGCAATACATGAATGATAGCATCCGTCTCACGGATGTTTCCAAGGAACTTATTACCCAGGCCTTCACCTTTGGAGGCACCTTTCACCAGACCAGCGATATCGACTATTTCACAAGTGGCAGGAACGATGCGTCCTGGATGTACAATCTCTGCGAGCTTGGTAAGGCGCTCATCAGGAACGGTAATCACACCGACATTGGGTTCAATCGTACAAAAAGGGAAATTAGCTGCCTGTGCCTTAGCACTTGACAGACAGTTGAATAGGGTGGATTTGCCTACGTTAGGCAATCCGACAATACCACATTTTAATGACATTCTTTATCTCTTAATTCTTATTTATACTTCTTCTTGTGTAAGTACTTCTTCTAACTCTTGTTGGCGCTGGGCTCCAAATTCAGGAGACACATAGTTGTTGAGCGTGCTGCAGGCTTCTGCAGAGAACAGTTGGGCACAATCGATAACGGCATTCCATTGCTCTTCACTGAGTCCATGCTCCATATCGTCGCGGGTAATCTGATTCTTGATGAGTCCATAGAGGAAGCCGGCATTGAAATTATCGCCAGCACCAATGGTGCTTACTGTTTCCATCTGTGCCACAGGGTATTCCTTGTGGAATCCATTATCAGCGAAGAGATGGATGGCATCAGCTCCTTGGGTATAGATGAACTTCTTGGTGTAGAAAGCTATCTGCGAACGGTAGATGGCTTCAGCATCGCGCTTCTTGAACAACACTTCAAAGTCTTCTGCCGAACCACGAACGATATCTGCCAGTTCGAAATTTTCCAGCAGGTTGGGGGTAATCTTCATCACCTCATGCTGGTGGGAAGCACGGAAATTGACGTCGTAGTAGAGGATTGCTCCACGCTCATGGGCATAGTCCAGAAAGCCTTTTACCTGTGGACGGATAACGTCGTTCAGCGCGTAGTAGGAACCAAAGAGTACGATGTCATCTGGCTGGATATCAGGATAGTTGAAGTCCAGACGATCGTGGGGATGGTCTTTGTAGAAGACATACTCAGCATCGTTCTGCTCATTGAGGAAAGCCAACGAAAGGGGTGACTTAGAGTCTGGATAGACATTGACACAATCGGCCTTACATCCGTTGTCACGCAGAAACTGGATAATATTACGACCCACACGATCGTTACCAGTCTCACTAATGAAACCAGTCTCAATGCCAGAGCGTCCCATAGAGATGATGGCATTAAAAGTAGAGCCTCCAGGTATCGCACTGATAGGCTGTTCGTTACGGAAGATGATGTCGAGCACCGTCTCTCCGATTCCAATCACTTTTCGCATACTTCTTGCTTTTTGCGTGCAAAGGTACAAATTAATTGAGAATTATGAATTACGAATTAGGAATTATTTCGTACCTTTGCATGCAAAATTATGAAAAAATACAATACAGCAACACTTTCTAACGGGTTAAGAATCATTCATCTGCCTTCAACATCGAAGGTGGTCTATTGTGGCATTGGTATCAATGCAGGTGCTCGTCAAGAGGCAATGGGCGAGGATGGATTGGCTCATTTTTGTGAACATACCACGTTTAAAGGTACCCAGAAGCGTTCGGCCATCCAGATTCTCAATAGTCTGGAGAGTGTGGGTGGCGACCTTAATGCGTTTACCAACAAGGAAGACACTGTCTTCTATGCCGCTATATTGAAAGACCATCTGAACAGAGCTGTCGATTTGCTCTGCGACATAGTGTTCTGTAGCGTCTATCCTGAAGAGGAAATCCGTCATGAGGTGGATGTCATCTGTGACGAGATAGAGAGTTACAACGACTCACCAGCAGAACTTATCTACGACGAGTTCGAGAATATGATTTTCCCCAACCACCCGTTGGGACATAATATATTAGGTACACGCGAGCGAGTGCTGTCGTTCACAGGGGAGGATGCTCGTCGCTTTACCCAGCACTACTATCGTCCCAGTAACGCCATCTTCTTTGCTTATGGCGATGTGGATTTTGCACGAATGGTCAAGCGTCTGGAGCGATGCTTGGAACAAATAGGCGAGCGCAATGTCCGTCAGAATATCCAGTCAGCGTCTTCTTTTCCACAGTCAACACCTGCAACAGCTTCTCAGGAACACCATCAGGCACATGTTATGCTGGGAAGTAAGGCTTACAGCTATGATGACCAGCGACGCATGCCACTCTATCTGTTGAACAACCTGTTAGGCGGACCAGGAATGAACGCCCGTCTGAACCTCTCCTTGCGTGAGAAGAACGGATTGGTATATACGGTTGAGAGTGCAATGGCCAGCTATAGCGATACGGGTTGCTGGTCAGTCTATTTCGGTTGTGACCATCACGATGTGAAGCGCTGTCTGCGATTGGTACATCGTGAACTGGATAAGGTGATGCAGCATCCGTTGACGGAACGCCAACTGATAGCTGCTAAGCGACAATTGAAAGGACAGATAGCCATAGCCTGTGATAATCGTGAACAGTTTGCACTTGACATAGCCAAGAACTATCTGCACTATGGTCGTGAGCGTAATATTGACGAACTGCTTGAGCGTATCGATGCCATTACGTCTCCGCAGGTACAAGAAGTCGCCCAAGAGCTCTTTGCTCCTGAGCGACTGCAACAGTTGATATTGTAATAAGTTAGTGATTATTCATTCACAACCTTTTTGATCGTGCCGTCCTCATTGTAGAACAGGCGCTGTACCTTCAGTGAGCGCAGGTGTGTGATATCGTTGCTGGGTACACAGTCGTGATAGCACAGATACCACTGACCCTTGTACTCAACGATAGAGTGGTGGGTAGTCCAGCCAACGACGGGGTCAAGAATGACACCCTGATAGCGGAATGGTCCGTAGGGGTTGTCACCAATGGCATAGCAGAGGAAGTGGCTGTCACCAGTAGAGTAAGAGAAATAGTACTTACCATTGTATTTGTGCATCCATGAGGCCTCGAAGAAGCGGTGTGGGTCACCAGCCTTCATAGGCTCGCCATTCTTGTCGAGTACGACAACAGCGCGAGGAGCCTCTGCAAACTGCTGTACGTCGTCGCTCATGCGAACAACACAGCTGTTGATAGCAGGACTGTCAGCCTGTGTGAAGAGCTCGCCCTTATGGTCAGGAGCAGCACCGAGGTCGATGAGTCCATTCTGGTCACCATATTTACCGAATACAGGAGCCAAGCCATTGGGCAGTGGGCGCCACCACTGCAGCTGTCCGCCCCACAGTCCACCGAAGTAGGTATAAATCTTGCCATCATCGTCCTTGAACACGCAGGGATCGATAGAGAACGAGCCACGGATGGGTTTATCCATAGGCTTGAATGGTCCTTCTGGCTTATCAGCAACAGCTACACCGAGACGGAACACACCATCGTAAGCCTTAGCAGAGAAGATGAGGTAGTACTTGCCGTCCTTCTCAACACAGTCGTTGTCCCACATCTGTTTCTCGGCCCAGGGCACATCTTTCACATCCAGGATGACACCATGGTCAGTGACATCGCCATTCTCTATGTCGTCCCATGAGAGCACGTGATAGTCCTTCATCTGGAAGTGGCCGCCGTCGTCGTCGAAGCACTCGCCTGCATCCCAATCGTGTGAGGGATAGATATAGAAGCGTCCGTTAAACACATTGGCTGAGGGGTCAGCCATATAGTCGCTTGGGAAAAGATAACGTGGTAATTTTGCCATAATAGTAATTATTTGTATAGTTTGATAATGTCGTTAATTACGGGCTTTGCCTGATACTGGCGGTCGAAGAGCAGTGCATAGTTAGTGCGTCCCTTGATAGGCCAGCCGTTAAGCCAAGAGTTCTCGTCACAGACGCCCCACAAAGTGATGCGACCAATCTGTGAGCGATGCTTGTAGTAGATTTTGAACAGGTCCAACCAGCGCTTGTCGACTTCTTTCTGCTTATCAGCAGGCAGACCATTGACATAGGGATTGTACTTCTGCTGCAACTCGAAGTTCTGGGCAATATCAGCACCACCAAAGCCTTGTGGGTTGGGCAGCACATTGATGTCGAGCTCGGTAATCAGCACCTTCACACCACATGCAGCAAAGGCATCGATACTCTTCTCGTATTCATCGAGGTTAGGATAGTCCAGACCGTTGTGGCTCTGCATACCTACACCATCAATGCGCAGACCCTTAGCTTTCAGGTTCTTGACAAGACGGCAAACAGCCTCGCGCTTCTTCTCACCCGACATAGAATAGTCGTTATAGTAGAGCTCTGCGTCTGGGTCAGCCTCATGAGCTGCACGGAAAGCAATCTCAATGAACTCTTCGCCTAACAAGTTATAGTACTTTGACTTACGGAAAGAACCGTCATCCTCGATAGCCTCGTTGACCACATCCCAACCGAAGACCTGTCCCTTGAAGTGACCTACTACAGTCTTGATGTGCTTGATAAGACGCTCTTTCAGAACCTCTTTAGAAACAGGACTGGCAGCATAGCCATTGGTGAACCACCAGTCAGGAGCCTGTGAGTGCCATACCAGACAGTGCCCGTTCACCTTCAGTCCCAACTGCTTGGCGTAGTTGACGAACTTGTCAGCAACACGGAAGTCGAAGATGCCTTCAGCAGGTGCCAGCACCTCTGGTTTCATACAGTTTTCTGCTACGACGCAGTTGAAATGCTTGCTGAGAACGGCATCGGCCTGAGGAACCTGTCCGTCGCTCTGCCACTGGTTGACAGCTGCACCAATCAGGCAGTATTTGCCAATGGCGTCTTTGAGGCCCTGTGCCGACACTGTTGTCAATGTGGCAACGGCCATAGCGGATAGGAGGAGTCTTTTCATAATTTATTTGTTACGTGCTTCAATTTTCTTATTAATATCATCGATAACCTCGTCAGTCAGTTCGTACTTAGAGATGATGAACATTGCCAGACCCAACAGCATAGCGGGGATAACGCAGACGAGCCACAGGATACCCTCTTCGGCAAAAGGAGTCTGGTCAATGGTGTTGCTGTTATAGCCTACGTAAGCAAGTACGGCAGGACCGACAATGCTACCGAAGGTCATACCAGCCTTGAAGAACAAGCCTGTCAGTGCGTTGACGATACCAGAAATACGACGACCAGTGGTATACTCACCATAGGAGATAACCTCAGGAACCAGTGCCCACATGTAACCAGTGGCCACGATGACACCTGTGCTCTTGATAAACTGTGCTACATAAATCATCATCATGCTGGGCTCATCCATCTTTGAGATGAAATAAAGCATTGCCATACCGACAATAGCGGCACCCAAGAAGAGATAGAACATATTCTTCTTGCCGACCATGCGCTTGAACCAGGGAACAAGTGGCATAAACAGGAAGGCAGGAGCAGAACCCAGAGCCATGAAGATAGACAGTTCCTGAGCTGAGCCGTGCAGGTTGCTGTTCATGAAGTATGCACCAGCAGCATTACCTACTGACATCATAGCGAAAGCGGTGATGAAGAAGAAGGCAAGCACGCGCAAGGGACGGTTGCGGAGGAATTCCATCCACAGGTCGCTGACCTTTACGTCTTCAGTGGATTTGGCATCCATCACCACACGCTCCTTACACTGTGAGAAGCAGAAGGCGAGCAGACAGAAACCTACAATGGCGTAAATGGTCATCGTGGTAAACCATGCAGAAGGATCCTTTGGCAGACTGTCTGATGGTGCACCAGCAATCAGGGCGATAAACAGAGGCAGACCAGAGTTTACAGCCAGACCGCCGAGGTTGGCCATAAACATACGTACTGACGTAAGAATGGTAATCTCGTCTGTGTCGCGTGTCAGCGAAGAGTTCAAGGCTCCATAAGGTACGTTGATGAACGTATAGAGCAACTGCATGGAGATATAGGTCACGTAGGCATATATCAGCGATGGGGCAAAACCATTATAGAAGCAAAGGATGGCAAAGCCCGAAAGGGGAATACCTACATACAGCAGATACGAACGGTACTTACCGTAACGTGGATTGCTCTTGTCGATGAGTGTACCCACGATGGGGTCCCAAATGACGTTAGCCACATTACCAACAAGGAACATGACGGCTACTGCTGAAGGCGTCAGTCCATAGATGTCGGTGTAGAAAAACAGCAGGTAAGTACAAATTACCTGGAAAATTAGGTTCTGAGCCAAGTCGCCAGAACCAAAACCAATGCGTTGCAGCCAGGACAGTTTGTAAAATCCTTTGGCTTCTTGAGTTTCGTTAGGTGTCATTGTTGTTAGGTTGTTTTAAATTATTCTTTTATTTTTGTGCAAAGATACGGTTTTTCTGTTGAAATGGATGTTTTTGCATGTTACAAAAACTACGTTATTTGTTGCAAATACGGAAAAAACGCGAATTATTTGGCTTTTTGCTCACTAATTTGTACCTTTGTGCCCACAACTAATCATTATACAATCATGAAAAAATCTTTTCTTCTTCTATTAGCTTTAGTCGGCTTCTCTATGGCCGATGCTAAAATCGTGTTACCTCAAATGTTTCAGTCAGGTATGGTTCTTCAGCGTGGCAAGCCCATCCCTGTATGGGGCAAGGCTGACCCTCAGGAGCAGGTGACTATCCATTGGCAGAAGAAGCAATATACCACAACTGCTGACAATCAAGGCCGTTGGCGCATAGACCTGCCAAAGACGAAGGCGGGTGGCCCGTATGTTTTAGAGGTGAGAGGTAAGGATGATGAGGTGAGAGAAATCTCAGATGTCCTTGTAGGTGATGTTTGGCTCTGTTCAGGACAGTCGAACATCGACGTAACCATCGAGCGTGTTTATCCACAATATATCGATGAAATCGACCATTTTGACAACAGCAAGGTCCGTTTGTTCCGTGTTCGTAACACGACAAACACCCATGGCGTGCAGGACGATATCCTGCCTACCTCTTGGAAACCGCTGACGAAGGATAATGCCTGGCAGTTCTCTGCTTTGGGCACTTTCTTAGGTAAGCGTATGCAGGAGAAGACGGGTGTACCGCAGGGTGTTATCGTCAATAGCTGGGGTGGAACGCCTATTGAAGCATGGCTTCCTGCTGACAGTCTGGCTAAGGACTATCCGCAGTTGTTGGAGAAGACCCGTCTCTACGACAATCCTGAGTATATAGCAGCACAGGCTAAGGCCAATAACTTGGCTGACCGTCGTTGGAATGAATTGTTAGACCAGAAAGACCCTGGCATCAGCCAGCATTTCACCGCTCTTGACTACAACGATGCCAACTGGCAGGTTATAGACCAGAACAACTGGGGTTGGCGAGGAACAGGTACCACTTGGCTTCGCCAGCACATCCAGATAGACAAGGCTCATGCCGGACAGCCAGCCCGACTGTTGCTGGGAACACTGTTCGATGCTGACATCACCTACGTCAATGGTCAGCAGGTAGGACGTACCTACTATCAGTATCCTCCCCGTCGCTATGACATCCCTGAGGGACTGCTCCGTGAGGGTGACAATGTGATCACCATCCGCTTTATTAATAAGTACGGTATGGTACATTTCATTCCTGAGAAGCCTTACATGCTGTGCTTTGGTGCCGACCGCCAGAGTCAGAACCCTATGCCCAAGGATGCCATCGCGCTGAGTAACAAGTGGCTGCAGTATGCGGGTGCCGACATGCCGTCATGTCCCAGTGGCGATGTCAGTCTGCAGAATCTGCCCACCACCCTCTATAATGCCGTACTCTACCCCTTGGCACCCTATGCTTTGTGTGGTATTGTGTGGTATCAGGGTGAGTCGAATACAGGCAATCCTGCTCCTTATGGCGACTATCTCCAGAAGCTCATGGGTAGCTGGCGTGCACTCTGGAATGACTCGTCGTTGCCTTTCTGTATTGTGCAGTTAGCCAATCATGACGGACGTCAGCAGACAGGTATGCCACGTCCTATCGTTTATGAGACCAATCCAGTCAATAGTAACTGGGCACGTCTGCGCGAGGCTCAGCGCCTGGCCACCATTGGCGATGAACATGCTGCTACCGCTTGCCTCATCGATCTTGGTGAAACTGTCGATATCCATCCTCTTCGCAAGAAAGAGGCCGCAGAGCGTGTCGCTCTCTGCTTAGACCGTGTAGCTTATGGAGAGTGGCCAGCCCTCTCACCCCAGCCTGTTGGATATTCAGTCAAGGACAATACCGTTGCCGTTATCTTCGACCAGCCTATGCGCGAAGGTGTGGCTCATGAGGTAGAGGTGGCAGGTGCCGATAAGCGTTTCGTGAATGTGGAGGCTACCGTCCAGGGTGCCGAGGTTCGTTTTCAGTCACCTATTGCTCAACCCGTTTATGTACGTTACGCCTGGAAGGACAGCCCTCGTGCCAGCATCTTTAATAAGAAGGGTCTGCCCGCTATGCCGTTCGAATACAAACTTGGCGACTGATTCACATCTTGTTTTCTTCATCTCTCATAATATACAGGCAAGACCAAAAATCTTGCCTTTTTCTTTGTTGATTTAAGAATAATCATTATCTTTGCAAAAAGAAAATAGGAAAAAATACTATTGCGACATGTTGGTACTTCAAGAATGTATTGTCAAACTGGAGAAATTTAAGGAGACTTTCTCTCAAAAGTTTGGAATCACCAAACTCGGTATTTTCGGTTCTGTAGCAAGAAACGAGAATACAGAGGATAGTGATATTGACATCGTTGTGGAGGTGCAGAAGCCGACACTTCGCATTATGTATGAACTGAATGAAGCCCTGACAGAACTGTTCAATTGCAAGGTTGATCTTGTTCGATTTCGTGACTCCCTTCGTCCACTTTTCAAGTCAAACATTCAAAAAGATGTAATCTATGTCTGATAACCGACTAACTATACGTGATAGACTTGAGGCCATTTTAGAGTCCATTAATCTCATTATTGAGTGGACTGATGGCAGAAAGACCGCCCATGATTTCATGTTGACACCTACTGGAGTTATGGCCTTCAATGCTTGTGTTATGCGCTTTCAGGTAATCGGTGAGCATATTGGAAAACTTCTCAAGAGCGAAGCAAAGCCATTAGACAAATGTCCAGATATACCTTGGAATGCCATATATGGCATGCGAAACTTTATTTCTCATGAGTATGCAAACATTGACGAGGAAGTCATTGTGTCTACCATCAACGAAGATATACCTGAGTTAAAACAAGCTATCGAGAAATTATTAGAGGATTATTGACCCATAGTCAGTTTCTCTATTAGAATAATGTTTAACCCTTAAAACGTAGATGCCTATGGGCTGAGAGACCGTTGAACTGTTCAAGGTGAAAGAATAGAATAAAGTAACATCAGGAAGTCCACACGGGCTTCTTTTTTTATGTTAAACGATTCCGGCTATTTGCTCTTGACTTTTTTCATGTACAATTTGTAAAAAATCAGCAAGCAAATGATACAACTTTCAATTTTATTTTGTATCTTTTGCACCTAATAAAATCTAAACAAGACAATTATTAACAAAAAAACTTATATTAAAGAAACAGACAGTATACGACTAACAGGTGCCGACAAGCGTTTCGTCAATGTGGAGGCTACCGTTGAGGGTGCCTACCTGAAGTTCCAGTCACCTATGGAGAAACCTGCCTTTGTGCGCTACGCCTGGAAGGATAGTCCCCGTGCCAGCATCTATAATAAGAAGGGTCTCCCCGCCATGCCGTTCGAATACAAGGTGGCCGACTGACACAAGTGACACATACTGTTTCGCTTACTTTCTTCTGACACAGGAGTTCCCTGTCAGGACAAAAATCGCAAAAAAATTTAACCATTTAACATAGCATGTCTCAAGCCCATTATACATCGGGGTTTGAGGCATGTTAAATGTTTGCTCAACTATTATCGTTCATTTATTTAATTATACCATTTGACTATCTATATGATACTATGTTCAGAACGAACTATTTTCTATATATTGTCCGAAGAATCAAAAACCTGTACCAGTTGATTTTTTCATCCTCTGCATTGTTTTTGCATACCTTTTTTGTATATTTGCAGCATCTAAACATAAAATAGTATGGCTAAGAATTTATTGAACAAGTATGTGTGGCTGGTAGAAACCATCTATAAGGCCAAGAAGATTACCTACGAGGAGATCAATCGTCGTTGGTTGGATAATGATATGAGTGAGGACAAGCCTTTGCCCATACGTACCTTTCATAAATGGCGCATCGCTATTGAGGAAATGTTTGGCCTCATCATCGAAAATGAGAATAGTGGTCAATACCGCTACTATATTGAAAATGCTGATGAACTGAAAAGTGGTTCATTGCGAAGCTGGCTTTTCAATACCCTAACAGTCAGCAACTTGATGATGGAGAGCGTCAGCATAAAGGATAAGATTCTATTCGAAGAGATTCCTGATGGAGAACAATATCTTCCTGTCATTATTGAGGCGTTAAAGAAGAATACTGTACTCGAAATGACTTATCAGAGTTTTTGGCGCGACGAAACTAACACTTTCGAAGTTGAGCCCTATTGTCTGAAAGCCTTTAAACAACGTTGGTATTTAGTAGCCCGCAGCCCATATTATGCCTAAAATCCGCAGATAATTTTTCGATTGTCTGATTTAGTCCTTGCTTATGATGA